>ENA-OQVM01000417-OQVM01000417.1-marine-metagenome-genome-assembly--contig:-NODE-417-length-67896-cov-5.680193_pt1 | contig 67896 bp, 64 predicted proteins | sample MGYA00237776_ERZ505498 | MGnify/ENA primary metagenome ERZ505498 (study PRJEB26159, sample SAMN06265151) | marine metagenome | isolation source: Helgoland LTER site | place: Germany:Helgoland, sampling... | reverse complement strand
AATAAATAAATAAAGGTTATGATAAACACAACAAAGAGTATTAAAGAACAATTACAATCGCTATTAGAACGTGGTTTAGTTGATGAGACGTTTGTAGAAGACGTTAGAGATGCACTACTATTAGTAGATGATGATATAGATGATGAAGGAGTTTATCCAATCGATGTAGATGTGCCAGAGTTATTTGAAGGTACGTTAGAAGCACTCGAATCGTTAGATATCGATGTGAAGAAGATGAGAGCAGGTACATACTATAAACAATAATCACATAGATATTAGGCTACCAGTAGAATAAGTCGTATCTTCCCCACATATTAATAATTAAATAAAGGTCAACATGAAAAACACTATTAAACTACACACAATCGCTTTAAACATGAAAAACTACACACGTCCAACTGGAAACACGGTCGATATCGACTTGTATGACGAGTTAGATTATGTACGCATGGCAGGTAGAACGTATTATGCTAATAAATCGAACGTACGTGGTGTGAGTAAATCGATACAACGTTTGTCGTCGTAGAATAGAATCGCGAATATTTTTGTATACGTACATACGGCGAATATCTTCGTTGTATGTGTCGTATACATCGTTGCGTGCGTACCGGCGTATACGTGCGGCGTGTATAATATATAACGTAATAATACACACGTACTATACATCCATATAATCGTGTATATTGTGGACCGAAAAATGGGATGTTTTTGTGGCTCTCATACGATTTCAACACGCACGACAAGTATATATCCCGATTACTTAAACGTATCGATGTATACGTAGTATATACGCTTAAAACACGTTCTCACGAGTCCGCTTTACCAAACTTGATATTCCTCCACACATATGTAAAAAAAGTATCACTAAAAATCTTCGTCGTATCGACTGGATATATCACCATATTATCTCCTACGAGTGTTTCTCCAAGTTCTGTTTAATATTTACGTCATATGGTTTTGGTTAGTTATTGGTACTTATCATAAAAAAAATATGAGAAAGTTTATTTTAGTGATTTTAGTTGTATTAACAGCTTGTACAACCGATGCAGAAACCCTTATTGAAACTATAATCGTAGTTGATGAACCCACCACAGATGGTACAGAATCTGTTGGAACAGGTGGTATTTATTACATTGATAACTCAGTGACTTGGACTAATGATAGGATTTGGGTTATGAACGGAAAAGTTGTTGTTCGTGAAGGAGGAGTCTTGAATATAGAAGAAGGAACCATTATAAAAGCACAAAACGGTCAAGGTGTAGAAGCCACCGCATTGGTTATTGCTGCTGGAGCATCGATAAACGCTATTGGAACTATAAACGCTCCGATAATTTTTACTGATATAGCCGATGATATCGACTATGCAGATGGAATTATGAGTCCCAATCGAAAAGCTACAGACACAGGTAAATGGGGAGGAATTATTGTTTTAGGAAAAGCAATTGTTGGACAAGATGGCGGTACCGATGACATCGAAGGAATTGCAGAAGGATATAATTGGACTAGCTACGGCGGAAATGATGATACTGATTCTTCTGGAGCACTTTCATTCATTTCAATTCGACACAGCGGAACTCAATTGGCCGGTGGAGATGAAATTCAGGGCTTGACTCTTGGGGGTGTTGGATCTCAAACAACCATAGACAATATTGAAGTTGTTGGGAGTAATGATGATGGTATAGAAATTTTTGGAGGAGCTGCACAAATCACTAATGTGGTTATTCTTAACCAAAGAGATGATGCCCTAGATGTAGACCAAGGATTCAGAGGTGTAATTTCAAATGCTGTAATTGCGATGCGTTCTAATTCTGACAATCCTTTCGAAATTGACGGTACTGAGGATAGCAATGGTCTTATTGACGGATCATTTACAATTAAAGATGTTACCATATATGCTAATACTGATCCAGAAGCCGGTAAAAATTTTCTTGGTGACTGGAAAAGTGATGCAACTGGCTTGACTAGAAATATCGTATATAAAGATATTGAGGGGCTAAAAATCAAAGGAATTGATACAGATACCTACAGCGGTGTTGCTACCAAAGCAAGTCTAAACAATCTAAACTTTAATGATTTCTATTTCATATCATCTTCCGCAAAGTTAACGGAACTGTTTTCTAATACTGACATAACCGATTATTCTGACTGGGCAGAAGTTGCAACAGAGCAAATTGCTAAAACTGGGGCAGATGAATCTGTTTTCTCCTGGACTTTATGGAACGCTTTAAACAATTAATGAATCTCACTTAAAAACTCATCAATGAATTTGTCTGATTTATGATTGGACAAATTCATTGATTTTCTAATATGAAATATTTTCTTACTTCTCTTCTCCTTTTCACTACTTCCATAGGGTTATCACAATCGATTATTTCAGGAACCTTACTAGATGGCGAATTTAATGATCCTCTTCCCTTTGCAAATGTTGTTTTAAAAAATGCATCAGATCAAATCTACATAGAGGGGATTACAACCGATTTTGATGGAAAATTTACTTTCGAAGTTACCGATGGAGTATACGAGATAGAACTTTCTTATGTGGGCTATGAAACCCAACAAATTACTGCTATTAAAATAGCAGGAGAGAAAGAAGTAATTGTTGATGTTATTTTAAATCCACTCTCCAATAACCTTGACGAAGTGATTGTTACTACTTCACAAAGAAAAAATTCAGAAGTGGCCATTTTAGCCATTCAAAAAAAATCAATCAATCTTGTTGATGGCCTGTCGGCACAATCAATCAAAAAAACTGGCGATACTAATTTGGCCTCTGCTATTAAACGTATCCCAGGAGTATCGATACAAGAAGGCAAGTTTGTTTATGTAAGAGGGCTTGGTGATCGATATTCCAAAACCCTTCTAGGTGGGTTAGAAGTACCCGGTTTAGATCCCGATAAAAACACCTTACAATTAGATGTTTTTCCAACAAATATTCTTGAAAACATTATTATCAATAAGTCTTCCAGCGCAAATTTAAATGCTGATTTTAGTGGTGGAATAGTGAATATAATTCTTAAAGATTTTTCAACTTTACCTGAATACAGTTTTTCCATTTCTGGGAATTATAACCCCAATATGAATTTTGTAAACAATGCTATTCGGAATAATCCAGAAGGCACAAATTTATTTGGATTTAATAACGGTTATTTTAATCGCCCCATTGGAGCATCACAAATAATCCCTGCTCCTGAACAAAATGCGCTAGGCTATGCGGGTGTTTTGAATAAAATAACAGGTCTGTTTGAACAGCAAATGGCCGTAAATCGATACCGTAGTGGAGCTGACTTTAGTGTTGGAGCAACAGCCAGTAATCAATTCAGTCTAAACAATGCTAGTTCAATAGGATATGTAGCGGCCTTAGGATTCCGTTCAGATACCGATTATTATAATGATTACCTTACGGGAACCGTTGCAAAAGAAACATCAGGCTTAGAAAACAACACTTCGCAAAGAGGCGAACTAGGAGTCATTAAAAAACTTGCTAGTGCCTTGTTTGGTGTCTCTTTAAAAACCAAAAGGTCTAAGTACAAATTGAATGTTTTGAACCTAAAAAGTGCGGAATCCAATGCAATTTTTGCTCAATATGCTGATTATTTGGAGAATCCTTACATAGGTGTTGCCAATATTCTGACCTATACAGATCGTACTATTGTCTCCATCCCATTCAGCGCAAAACATATTTTAAATGAAGGAAAATCTATAATTGAATGGAAAGTAGCGCCTTCTTTTGCAGAAGTTTTTGATAAAGATTTCAAAAAAACAGTTTTTGAAACAGATGAAAATCAAACTTATTTTACCATTACTCCCTCAACGACTCAATTACCTCAGCGTTTATGGAGAACATTAAAAGAAAACACAATTGCCAGCACACTGCAATACACCCACGAACTTTCTGAGGGAGAAATTCAAGGTAAACTTAAAACTGGAGCAGCCTATTCAACCAAAGATCGAACATTTAGAACGTCTAATTATGCCATAGATTTTATTGGAAGAAGTGAAGAATTGTTAGGGGATCCAAATGCAATTTTAGTTCCTACAAACCTTTGGACGGCACAAACCAACAGAGGCGCTTATGTTTTGGGTGACTTTCAACGCACAAATCAATATGATGCCAAAAGTAAAACGATTGCAGGATTTATATCTGCTGAATTAAAATTGTCAGAAGCGTGGAAAACTACCTTTGGAATTCGATTTGAAAATTATTCTCTCCTCTATACCGGAGAGTCTATCGACAAACTTGTATTCAATGACGAACAACTAATCAATGTGAACGATTTTTTCCCTTCTATAAACATTATCCGCTCTTTAAACGAACAAACAAACCTTCGTTTTTCTTTTGCTCGAACGACGGCTCGTCCAAGTTTTAAGGAAAACTCTACCGCACAAATTTTTGACCCAATTACCGAACGAACCTTCATAGGTAACCCTACTTTAAAACCCACCTACATCAATAATTTGGATTTTCGATACGAACATTATGGTGAAGGGAATCAGTTTCATGCAATTAGTGCATTTTACAAAGACTTTAAAAATCCCATTGAAATAGTTGCTTTGGACTTTAACTCACCCAATCGACTTATTGGGAGAAACAATACCTCAGCAAAAGTCATGGGTATTGAAGTTGAATATCGAAAAAACTTAATCAACAATGAGGCGACTAAATTGGCCATCAGTATAAATACTTCTTTGATCTATTCTGAACAAGAAATGACTGATGCCGAGTACCAAGGAAGAATTATTACAGAGCCCAACCGAACTATCAGCAGAACAAGAGAACTTCAGGGGCAGTCTCCATATTTAATTAATGCTGGATTGACTTATACAGCGTTAAATAAAAATACTGAAGCCGGCTTATTTTATAATGTTCAAGGAAAAACTCTTGAAGTTGTTGGGGTCGGAAATATTCCAGATGTATATACAGATCCCTTCAATAATCTAAATTTTAATCTTACCAAAAAAATTGGCGCAAACGAAAATCAGACCCTAACATTTAAAGCACAAAATATTCTAGGCGATCAGAAAGAAAGCTTCTATGATTACTACGGCGAAGAACAGCGACCCTTTTCCTTATTTAAACTTGGAAGAACATTTAGCCTTGGATACAGTATAACATTCTAACAATTGATAATAATTAATTAACATTAATAACATTGAGGTAACATTGTGACTCATGCAATGATTGACATTTGCACAAAAAACAATGAACAATTTTAAAGTAAGCTTAATTTCCTTGATTATCTCAACAACTTCACTTTATGGCCAAGAAGTTGGTACCTCAAAATTCGGAAAAGGAATTTTTAACATTAAAGGAGAAAACGATAGTTTTTCTATGAACATTAGTGCGCGTATGCAGTTTCTAACCTCCTCTACTTGGATAGAGTCTGACGGAGAGTACGGAAGTCCAGAGTCGAATTTTTTGGTTCGTCGTTCTCGTCTAAAATTTAAAGGTTTTGCTTACGACCCAAAGATCACTTATAAGCTAGAGTTAGGTTTATCTAACCGAGACATTTCTGGTGCGAACGAATTTACAAGCAACGCACCTCGCTATATTTTGGATGCTTATGTTCGTTGGAACTTTTACAAGAACTTTACTCTTCAGGTAGGTCAAGGAAAGTTACCCGGTAATATTGAACGTGTTATTTCTTCTGGAGATCTAGCCATGGTAGATCGTTCTTTGTTAAACAGTCGTTTCAACATTGACCGTGACTTAGGAATGCAATTACGTCACCACTTTAAACTTTCTGAAAAATTTATTGTCAAAGAAATATTTGCTATCTCACAAGGAGAAGGAAGAAACATTACAAAAGGAAACTTAGGTGGACACCAATATACTGGACGCGTTGAAGTACTTCCTTTTGGAAACTTCAAAAGCAAAGGGGACTACAGAGGCGCTGACTTAGAGCGCGAAGAGTCGCCAAAATTATTGGTTGGTGTTGTCTATGACATAAACAACGATGCGGTTAAGTCGAGAAGTAATATGGGATCTTATTTGGAAACCAACGAAGGCTTTTACCAAACCGATATAAACACTCTCTTCTTCGACACCCACTTTAAGTACCGTGGTTTCTCGATCATGGCTGAGTATGCAGACCGTACAGCCGATGACCCTATTGCCAAAAACGAAGATAACTCACCAACAGGTGATGTTGTAAATGTGGGGGATGCATTCAATTTTCAAATGGGTTACGTTCTTCCTTCCAACATAGCCATTACAGGACGCTATACTAACGTAAATTTTGAGGAAATTGTAACAGCAAAAAATAAAATTTCTCAGTACACGCTTGGATTGTCTAGATATGTTGCTAAACACAAACTGAAAGTACAAACCGATGTAACCTACCAAACAACTGCAACATCTAACGATCAATTGGTGTATCGATTACAGTTTGATATTCACTTCTAAAACTAAGAAAACATGGATAATATTTATTTAATTCTTGTAGCTGTACTAGCTATACTTGCCATTGGAGACCTCATTGTTGGGGTGAGCAATGATGCCGTAAACTTTTTAAATTCGGCCGTTGGTTCTAAAGCAATTTCGTTTAAAACCATCATGGTTTTAGCTTCCTTGGGAGTTGCCTGCGGTGCCTTGTTTTCAAGTGGATTAATGGAAGTTGCCCGAAAGGGGATTTTTAATCCTGGTGAATTTTACTTCGATGAAATCATTTTGATTTTTACAGCAGTAATGCTCACCGATATATTATTGCTTGACTTTTTCAACACCCTAGGTATGCCTACTTCAACAACGGTTTCTATTGTATTTACCTTGTTGGGAGCTGCTGTATTTATGTCCGTGATAAAAATTTCAGGAGATTCTGGCAATTTCAGTGAGATTGTCAACTACATCAACACAGCTAAAGCCATCCAAATTATTTCAGGAATACTGCTGTCGGTCGTTGTTGCCCTTACCGTGGGAGCGATTGTTCAATGGATTTCTCGTTTTTTCTTGACCTATGACTTTGAAAACAAACCCACATGGGTTTCTGCCCTCTTTGGTGGGATAGCGCTTTCTGCGATTACTTATTTCATTTTAATGAAAGGAATTAAAGGAACACCTTTTGCTGGTTTAAAATTTGATATTATTGGTGGTATGAAAATCAAAGATTTTCTCGAAACAGAGGTATTAAAGGTGTCTATCATGAACTTTATTTTATGGTTTGGAGTATCCTTTTCTCTGATCAAATATGTGAAAGCAAATATTTATAAGGTCATTATTGGAATTGGAACCTTTGCGTTAGCCTTGGCTTTTGCTGGAAATGACTTGGTTAACTTTATTGGTGTACCAATCGCTGCATACCAATCGTATGAAGCATGGGTAGCCTCTGGCGCTTTGGCAACAGAATTTAGCATGGGAGTATTGTCTTCTAAGGTACCCACACCAACCTTTTTACTCGTCATATCTGGTGGAATCATGGTAATTACTTTGTGGCTATCCTCCAAGGCGAAAAAAGTAATGAAAACTGAATTGGACCTTTCTGACCAGAAATCAATTAAAGAGCGTTTCAAACCCAACTTCATTTCCAAGGGAATTGTAAAAACTTTTCAAGTAGTTGGAACTGGTGTAAATGCTATTTTACCTGCCTCGGTACAGAATAAAATTGATGCACAATTTGCCAATTCTGCCCTCGTTTTGAAAAATCAGAACGATAAAGATGCGCCTTCTTTTGATATGTTGCGTGCCTGCATCAACCTGGTGGTTGCTTCTATCTTAATTTCAATTGCAACATCTTATAAACTTCCATTATCTACCACCTATGTTACTTTTATGGTTGCCATGGGTACTTCACTTGCCGACCGCGCTTGGCAAAGAGACAGTGCAGTGTATAGAGTAGCTGGTGTACTAAATGTTATTGGTGGATGGTTTTTAACCGCTATCACAGCCTTTATCGTTTCGGGTATCATTGTAACTTTGATCTATGTTGGAGGACCACAAGCTATCGCTATTATCCTTTTCATTATTTTACTAATCATCGGTAAAAACTACTTGAAACACCGTAATGAAAATGCTGATCTTATCGATATAGATGGATTAGTAAAATCGGAAAGTAGCTCTATCATTGGTGTAATGAATGAGAGTACTAGTAACGTAATTAAGGTATTTAAGCGTGTTGACAAGATCTATGCAATCCTTTCTGAAGGATTGGCAAAACACGATAAGTCTGTTCTCAAGAAAGCCAAGAAAAACATCAACCGCCTAACAGACGATGTAGAAGAGCTTAGAGAAAACGTCTTTTATTTCATTAAGAACCTAGAAGAATCAAGCTTATCTGCCAGTAATTTCTATATCGTTATTCTTAGTCTCATCCAAGATATTACCGACGACCTAGAATATATTGTAAAGAAGAGTTACAAGCACGTTAACAATGATCATTCAAAACTGAAATTGAGTCAAATACGCGACTTAAAAGACGTGTATGAGTTAACCGAAGCCGTTTTCCATGAAGCCATGGAGGCGTTTGAAAATAATTCTGAGGCGAAGATTAACATTCTATTGGAAAATCGTGCAGCGGTACTTCAAAAATTGGATGAAAAAATCAACACTCAAATTGAGCTTACGCGCAATGAAGAAACAAGTCCAAAGAACACCACTCTATACTTCAACATTCTTTTGAAATCAAAAGATTTATACTTACACAAATTGAATATAATGGAAACCTTTTTGGAAAACATACGTAAGACCGAAGCATAGGTTTTATCTCTTCTTAATAAAAAACTCCTTATCTATCGGTAAGGAGTTTTTTTATGTTCAATCCTTAGCCCTTAAAATTAGAACATAAAAAAAAGCCCCCATTGCAGGGGGCTTTTTAAAATGTCAATCTAATTTTAAGAACCGCACATTAAACAATCGTCATCTTCGCTTTCGCGTGATTGCTCTAGCATGGTTTTTAATTCTTGAGGGGTCAAAGGCTCAACCACCACTGGTGCGGGTTTAGCGGCTGCTTTAGCCGGCGCACTTACAGAAGCTGCTGCAGGAGCTTCAACTTTAGGTGCCGCTGCTTTGTCCTTGTTTGTTAGGGTGAACTTAATCGCGTCAACGGCTGACTTGGTTCGCAGGTAATACATCCCTGTTTTTAAGCCCGATTTCCATGCATAGAAGTGCATAGAAGTAAGTTTGGCCATCGTAGCCCCTTCCATGAAAAGGTTCAACGATTGAGACTGGTCGATAAAGTATCCACGATGACGAGACATATCAATAATGTCTTTCATGCTCAATTCCCAGACGGTCTTGTACAATTCTTTAATATCGGCCGGTATACCTTCTATGTGCTGCACCGATCCGTTGGCACGCATTAGGTCTTGCTTCATGTCTTCGGTCCATAAACCTAGATCAACAAGATCTTCAAGTAGGTGTTTATTCACAACAATAAATTCTCCAGAAAGCACACGGCGTGTGTATATATTGGAAGTATACGGTTCAAAACATTCGTTGTTCCCCAAAATTTGTGAAGTTGATGCTGTTGGCATTGGCGCAACCAAGAGGGAGTTACGTACCCCATGCTTTTTGATTTGCTTACGCAAACCAGCCCAGTCCCAACGTCCGCTCAATTCTTCGTCTTTAACACCCCACATATTGTGTTGGAATTCTCCTTTTGATATCGGAGAACCTTTGTAGGAGGAGTAGGGACCATCTTTCTCTGCTTCTTCCATTGAGGCAGTCAACGCAGCAAAGTAAAGTGTTTCAAAGATTTCTTGGTTCAATTCCTTAGCTGGTTCCGAAGTAAAAGGTAAACGCAATTTGATGAAAGCATCGGCCAGACCTTGCACCCCAAGTCCTACCGGACGGTGGCGCATGTTTGAGTTTTCAGCTTCTTTTACGGGGTAGTAATTACGATCGATTACTCGGTTCAAGTTTACTGTTACTCGCTTGGTTACACGGAATAATTCTTCGTGATCAAAAGCACCGTCTTTGATAAACATAGGAAGTGCAATAGACGCTAAGTTACATACTGCCACCTCATCTGGAGAGGTGTACTCCATGATCTCGGTACATAAGTTCGATGAACGAATGGTTCCTAAATTCTTTTGGTTGGATTTACGGTTGGCAGCATCCTTGTACAACATATAAGGGGTACCTGTCTCAATTTGAGATTCTAATATTTTCTCCCATAATTCACGTGCACGGATTGTTTTACGGCCCTTGCCTTGTTTCTCATAACTGGTGTAGAGTTCTTCAAATTCTTCTCCATGACAGTCATACAAACCTGGACATTCGTTAGGACACATTAGGGTCCACTCGGCGTCATTCTCCACACGATTCATGAAAAGGTCAGATGTCCACATTGCGTAGAATAAATCTCTCGCGCGCATTTCTTCTTTTCCGGTGTTCTTTTTTAGGTCAAGGAAATCGAAAATATCAGCGTGCCAGGTTTCAATATAAATAGCAAAAGAACCTTTGCGCTTTCCTCCACCTTGGTCTACATAACGAGCGGTATCGTTGTAAACACGTAGCATGGGAACAATTCCATTGGACGTTCCATTTGTACCAGAAATATATGATCCTGTTGCTCGAACATTGTGAATAGACAATCCTATTCCTCCAGCAGATTGTGAAATCTTGGCGGTTTGTTTTAGGGTGTCGTAAATTCCATCAATACTGTCGTCTTGCATGGCCAAAAGGAAGCAGGAAGACATTTGTGGTTTGGGTGTTCCTGAGTTGAATAGAGTCGGTGTAGCGTGCGTAAAGTAACGCTTAGACATTAGCTCGTAGGTATCGAGTACTGCCTCGATGTCGTCCATGTGGATTCCAACAGAAACACGCATCAACATATGTTGTGGACGTTCCACTATAATTCCATTCAACTTCAATAAATAAGAACGTTCTAGAGTTTTAAAACCAAAGAAATCATAGCCAAAATCTCGGTTGTAGATGATGTTTGAGTCGAGGATATCTTTATTCTTTTTAATCACTTCATATACCTCATCAGACAATAAGGGAGCGTCTTTTCCTGTGCGTGGATTGACATAGGTATACAAATCAGTCATTGTTTCAAAGAATGACTTTTTGGTATTTTGGTGCAGATTCGATACCGATATACGTGCAGCAAGTTGTGCATAGTCAGGATGCGAAGTAGTCATTGTTGCCGCAATTTCTGAGGCAAGGTTATCAAGTTCAGGGGTAGTCACTCCATCATAAAGTCCTTCAATAACACGCATTGCAACGCGAACTGGATCAACTAATGGATTAAGATCATAGCAAAGTTTTTTAATCCTTGCGGTAATTTTATCGAACATTACGGGTTCCTTACGCCCGTCTCTTTTGACTACAAACATGCACTTAGTGTTTTAAAAATTATACGAAGAGCCACCGCTTTACGCGGGACTCCATTTAACAATGAATGATTTCTTCTAGAAATCAGCGTCGAAACTAATTTTAGTTTCTTGATCTTCAGCGTTCAATACGCCTGCTTTTTGATATTCAGAAACACGCTTTTCAAAGAAGTTGGTTTTTCCTTGTAAAGAAATCATGTCCATGAAGTCAAATGGATTGGTTACGTTAAATTCTTTGGGACAATTTAACTCACTCAATAATCGGTCGGTAACAAACTCAAGGTATTGAGTCATCAATTTAGCGTTCATTCCAATTAAGCTTACGGGTAAAGATTCCGTAACAAATTCACGCTCGATTTTTAAAGCATCCAAAATGATTTCTTGGATACGCTCTGTAGGCACTTGATTAACTAGATGATTGTTGTGCAGGTGAACAGCAAAATCACAATGCACTCCTTCGTCACGAGAAATCAACTCGTTAGAGAACGTTAAACCGGGCATTAAACCACGCTTTTTCAACCAGTAAATGGAACAAAATGCACCCGAAAAGAAAATTCCTTCTACGGCAGCAAAGGCAATTAAACGTTCTGCAAACGAATCAGAATCAATCCATTTCAACGCCCAATCTGCTTTCTTACGAATGGCTGGAAAAACTTCGATCGCTTGAAAGAGTTGATTTTTCTCCACCTCGTCTTTTACGTAAGTGTCAATTAACAAAGAATAGGTTTCCGAATGGATGTTTTCCATCATGATTTGGAATCCATAGAAAAACTTAGCTTCAGAATACTGAACTTCGTTCACAAAATTCTCCGCAAGATTTTCATTAACGATCCCATCAGATGCAGCAAAAAAGGCCAAGATATGTTTGATGAAATATTTTTCATCCTCAGACAATTTTGTGTTCCAATCAGTTAAATCTTGGTGTAAGTCGATTTCTTCAGCAGTCCAAAAACTTGCCTCCATTTTTTTGTACCATTCCCATATATCGTGGTGTTCAATCGGAAAAATTACAAAGCGATTTTTGTTTTCTTGGAGTATCGGTTCTACAGCTGCCATATCATCATCAATTTTTAAAATTCTAGGTATATTTTGTTTGTAACAAAGATTTAAAATTGTGGTCAGAAATGAAAGTCATACTTATTCACAATGCCCCTTAGTTTTTAACAAAACACCCCTCTTTGTTGTGTAAAAGCAAAAATGGACTGTTTTACAAAGTGCTTAAAACAAGCTGTTTAGGCGCTAATTCAGTCCGCAAGCCCTGTAAACACACAAAGCGCTAGTTCTGTTTTTCTTTGGCCAACTTTTCTAAAGAAATAAACCATGCTTTTCCGAATTTACGAATCAAGGCTTCTTTTACAAATTGATAGACCGGAACCTTCAATTCTTCTCCCAAAGAACAAGCGGTATCGCAAATTTGCCATTGGTGATAATTCACGGCAGAAAATTCTGAATACTGCTGCACTCGAATTGGATAGAGGTGGCAAGAAACGGGTTTTTTCCAATCAATTTTCCCATCCAAATAGGCTTTTTCTATTCCGCAAGATGCTTTCCCTTGAGCGTCAAAAAGAGTATACACACATTCTTTTCCGTCAACTATTGGTGTTTCCCATTCGCCGTCCCATCCTTTAATATAACGCCCTTGCTTTTCAATTTCTGCCAAACCTTTAGCATTCAAGTAGGGCTTAATGGCATCGAAGTGTTTGTCTATTTCCGCCAATTCGGCTTCTTCTAAAGGAGCTCCTGCTTCTCCTTCAACACAACAAGCTCCTTTGCACTGTTGAATATTGCACACAAACTCTTTCTCTAAAAGATCTTCCGATATGAGGGTTTTGCCTAGTTGAATCATCTTTTCAAAGATAGTTGTTCTCCTGTATAATTTGTGGATAGAAAAGATAAATCATCTAGAATTAAAGTACTTTTACAGTCTAAATCAACAACAATGAATTTTGATGTAAAAGAGATTTTTACTGCTGGAATGGTGCTTTTTGCAGTAATTGATATTATTGGAAGTATTCCTATTGTAATTAGTTTACGTGCCAAAGTTGGTCATATTCAATCGGAAAAAGCCTCTATTGTCTCGGCTATAATAATGATTGCTTTTCTATTTGTAGGAGAAGAGATTTTGAAACTCATCGGAATCGACACCAATTCTTTTGCCGTAGCTGGCTCTTTCATTATTTTCTTCTTGGCCATTGAAATGGTTTTAGGCATCAGTCTGTATAAAGATGAAGAACCCGAAACGGCTTCGATTGTTCCCTTGGCATTTCCAATGATTGCTGGAGCAGGTACCTTAACTTCTTTACTGTCATTGCGCGCAGAATACCATGTGATCAATATAATTGTGGCCATATTGATCAATATTATCATTGTATATCTGATTTTAAAATCATCTCAAAAAATTGAAAACCTACTCGGTCGTTCGGGCATCAATATTATCCGAAAAATATTTGGCGTAGTGCTCTTAGCTATTGCTGTAAAACTCTTCACAACCAATATTCAACAAATTTTTTAATCCCTATTTTATGAAAATCTTCTTACGTATCATGATGGTTCTTGCCCTAGGAATGATGATTTTTAACACTACATTAATTGACTGGGAAGCACCAACGCAGGGCGATAGCCTGGTGGCCATTATTGGCATACTCGCCTCTGGATCTGCTCTTTTGTTACTCTGGATTCTAATTCTTTCGCTTAAAATTACGGCACAGCAAAAAGGAAAGAAATTTTAAACTAGTCCAATGGTTTTTTCACCAATTCCTCAAGAGCAGCTTGTACAAAACGATCTTCCCTATGAAGAATTTCTAGTTGGGTCGCTTCATCGAATAACTGCAAGCCTAAGTAGGAATGTATTGCGGCACTAGCCAAGTCTGTGTTCTCAAGATTTAAGGGAACCGACTGCTCGTCTAGGTAAATTTTCAAGGCTGCGAGCCACTGCTCCTTGTTAGGAAGAGGCTGCGACACGAAAGTCTCTCGATCAATCGAAGAGAAGTCTTTTCTTCGTTGATCCAATTCCTTAAAAACAAAATGATTGATCAAATTCGACCGCAACAAATAATCACTCCAATCATCTTCTGGATTGGCATTGTTGGGCAAATATACATCGGGTACAATACCACCTCCACCATAGACCTTTCTTCCTTTTGGTGTGGTGAAAGCAAGTGAATCATTTTGCGGCACCTTAGAAACATCGGCAAGTTCACCGGTATTGTAGCGCTGTTTAACCTCATCATAATAGGCTTGTGTCCCATTGTCAAATGGACGCTGAATCGATCGCCCTGTAGGGGTGTAGTAACGAGCTGTGGTTAGTCGAACAGCTTCTTGCGCTCCCAAAGGCATTTGTTGTTGAACCAAGCCTTTTCCGAAACTGCGTTGACCCAAAATCCATGCACGGTCATTGTCTTGTAATGCTCCTGCAACTACTTCGCTTGCTGAAGCTGATTCGCCATTGAGCAAGACATACACCTGACCTTCTTCAAAGGCACCTTTTGCTGTACTAAAGGTAGTTGTTTGTTTTCCTTGATTACTTTCCACCATCACAATGGATTTGCCTTCTGCTAAGAAAGTGTCTGCAATTTGTTCTGCTGCTTCAAGATAACCACCAGGATTATTCCGTAAATCCAACACCATCTGAGTCATTCCTCGCTCTTTCAAATCGACTACTGCACGCTGGAATTCTCTGTTGGTGGTTTCTGCAAACCGATTGATTTTTATGTAGCCCACTTTTTCCTTTAGCAAATAATGAGAAACCGATGTAATGGGAACAGCACCTCGATTTAATGGGAGCACAAAATGTTCTTGTGTGCCGGGTCTATAAATACTGAGGTTTACTAAACTTTCGTTTTTCCCCCTTAAACGATTCACAATATCTTCACTGGTCAATTGCTTTCCGTACAAAGTATCTTGATTGGCCAATAGAATTCGATCGCCTGCCAAAAGTCCTGCGCGCTTACTTGGACCTTCGGGTAAAACACGAACAACGCTAACGGTGTCTTGTTCCATAAAAAAGCTAACCCCAATACCCACAAAATTACCTTGCATGTTTTCTGCCATACGGGCCAATTCTTCTTTAGGAATATAAAAAGAGTGCGGATCTAATTTTCGAATTAAGTCTTGTATTACTTCCGTAGACAAACTGTCAATATCAATTTGATCAACATAGTAGCGATCCAAATACCGCAAGAATTGGTTGAGCTTTTGACTGCCGTTTTGTGGTGTCCGAATAACGTTTTCGACCAATTGCTGATTGGTTCCAATTAGAAAGCCCAAAGCCATGGAGAGCAACACTATGATCCATAAAAAAAGATTGTAGCGTTTCATTTATTCACTTTTTTCAAGGGGGAAGGATTCCACAACAACCCCTGCTTTCTTCAAGAATTCTACACCAGATAAATCTTTATATGCCGTGGCATAGACCACTCTTTTTATCCCTGATTGATGGATGAGCTTTGAACACTCTTTACAGGGAGAGAGGGTAATGTAAAGCGTTGCGCCTTTGCATGATTGTGTAGACGAAGCTACTTTCAAAATCGCATTGGCTTCGGCATGCAAAACAGTCCATTTTGTATCGTAATTTTCGTCTTCGCAAACATTTTCAAAACCCGAAGGAGTTCCATTGTAACCATCAGAAATGATCATCCGGTCTTTAACAATAAGCGCACCCACTTTTTTACGCTCACAATAGGACAATTGTCCCCAAGTCTGAGCCATCTTTAGGTATGCGCGATCGTACTGTGTTTGTTTATTCATCGAAATACGAAGGTATTGATTTAAATTAAGCCAAGGAATTTTTTTATCTTTAAAGAATAAGCCCCTAAAATCATGCATTCAATCGTTCCTAAATCCTATACTGCTCTGCAGTTAACGAGTAAAACCATTGGTTTTTCCATGGGATCAAAACAACCCGAGGGAGAGCTCTTAAAAACCTTAATTTCTGCAAAGCCAAAAGGTCACTTCCTTGAGCTTGGTACTGGAATGGGACTATCGCTTTCTTGGATGGTCGCCGGCATGGATCAGGAATCAACGCTTATTTCAATTGATAATGATCAAAATTTACTGAAAGAAGTTATCCCTCATTTCAAAGACGATCATCGGGTTTCTATTCTTTATGAAGATGCTTCAAAATGGCTGCAAAACTATACTGATGAAGGTTTTGACCTTATCTTTGCCGATGCTTGGCCAGGGAAATACAGCGATTTAAGCAAAACACTTTCTCTGTTAAATACGGGTGGAATTTACATGGTCGATGATCTTCTCCCCCAACCCAACTGGCCCGAAGGGCATCAAAAAAAAGTCAATGATTTTCTAACGTTTATGGAAAGTCAACCTCAATTTATCACCACTCAACTAACGTTATCTACTGGTGTTTTACTGGCCGTTAAAAAAAACCTAAACCATTAATTCTTTCGGAAAGACTTTATAAACATTCCTTTTAGTGTGAAAATGAACGCCCATATTCCTGCTAATTTTGGCTTGGGCTGCTTCCCTTTACCTAGGCGTTGAATTTGCAATTCGTACCAGGGCAATTCTACTCCCCCCATTTTATCCAAAAACGCAATTCCAATCCTTGGTACAGGTGCTTCAAATCGCTCAACGCTTCCCTCAAAAATATTTTTAGCCAAGTTTGGATAAAGGCAAAATGGACGTGCTAGGCCAATAATGTCTAATTTTCCCCCTGCGAGGGCATCTTCCATAACTTTCACAGAACGAAATCCTCCTGTTAACAATAAAGGCTTATCGGTTATGCTTCTTGCTTTTTCGATATAGTCCAAAAAGTAGGCTTCTCGTTCTATGGTGCTCTGTTTTCGACTCCCTTTTACCATGGCGGGTTTCTCATAGGTTCCACCTGAAATTTCAATCAAATCAATCCCTTCTTTCGACAGGATTTGCACCACCTTCATGGACTCCTCTTCGGTAAAACCGCCCCGTTGAAAATCGGCAGAATTAATTTTAATCCCCACAGGATAATCTTCTCCTACTTGCGTGCGAATTTCACGATACACCTCCAAGACAAAGCGAGCCCTATTTTCCAGCGTCCCACCCCATTTATCGGTTCGGGTATTGCTAATTGGGGACAAGAACTGACTCACCAAGTAGCCATGTGCTCCATGAATTTGACAGCCAGTAAAGCCCGCTTCTTTCATAATGCGAGCAGCATTTCCAAAGCGTTTGATAATATCCCAAATAGCATCTTCGGTCAGAGGAGTGGCAGTCCTAAACATTCCGGAGGCACCACCCATTTTTAAAGGAACGGCAGAAGGAGCCACTATTTCTTTATTGATTGAGGCAAAGGCTTGTCGACCTGGATGATTGAGTTGCGGCCACAAATGCACGCCCGTGCCTTCTACTGTTTTGGCCCACTGCTTAAGTAAATCAAAATGTGTGTAATCTTCTACCACAACATTTTTGGGCTCGCCCAAAGCACGAGAATCAACCATTACATTTCCTGTGATTAACAATCCCGGATCACCTTTGGCCCATACGGAATATGCGTTTATAAGGGTTGGTGTGGGCGCATTGTTAAAGGTGCCTATGTTTTCACTCATGGCTGATTTGGCGATACGATTTTTCAATACCGATCCGTTCGGGAGTGTAAAAGGAGAAGCTATTTGCTGCATAATTTAATAAAGTAAGTGCGGAAGGTAATTAGATTCGTTCAACTATCATAATCACGGCCAACAAGAAAATGACTATCCCAATTAGGGTTCGCCATAGACGCAACCATTTTGTTGTCATGGCGATAATAAAATTGAGCAGTAGTACACACAAAACGATCGCTATTTGAGCTGCCTCTACGCCAAGCGCAAAAGAAAAAAGACTTGTCCCAGCATCTTCTGGAGCGACCATCATGCTAAAAAAACGACCAAAACCAAAGCCATGAATAATTCCAAAAAGCAAGGTTAATCCACTGGCATACCCATTTGTTTTGGGTGTTTGTTGCACTAAAATGGGAAGGCAACTCAGGGCAATTGTCACGGGAATTAGCAACTCAATCCAATAGGCCGAAAAAGCAACCGATGCGTAATAATTTCCAATCAATGAGAGACTGTGACCCAAGGTAAAAAGAGTAACCCACCAGAGTAATTTCTGCGCTTGTTTAAACCCAAAAGGAAGCGCCAATGCAATGATAAAGTAGAAATGATCCAACCCATTAAAGTCAGTCACATGCTGAAAACCTAGTGAGAAATAAAAATTAAAAGTTTCCATTAGTTTCCGCGTTCTTTTTGAATTGCCTCATAGGCTGCTTGTACCTGCTGAAACTTCTCCTGTGCTCCTTTTTTAAGCGCCGCATCATCGGACTGAATCTTGTCGGGATGGAATTTCTTTGCTTTGTCGCGATAAGCTTTTTTCACTTCAGCATCTGAAGCGGTAGGTAAAATTTCGAGGATTTTATAGGCATTGTCCGCCGATTTGACAAACATAGCTTTGATGCTTTCAATGTCTGCAGCGCGTAGTTGCATGGCTAGGGCAATCTGTAAAATCTTTTGCACTTCTACCTCTGCAATATGTCCATCTGCGTTGGCAATACCATACAAAAAATGAAGGATTTGCAAACGAGTTTCATAGCGTGCCCCTTGTACAAATAAACGGGTCAATTCCCTCAGGTTTTGTTGCTCCTTATTTATTTCAGTGTTGAACTTTGCGAAAATTACTGAGGCATATTCCTTCCCATAATTGGTGATGAAATAGTTTCGAACAAACTGTAATTCTCGTTGATCTACCTTACCATCTGCTTTAATCACAATAGCTGCCAGAGACAACAAATTCAATTGAACTTGATCTGCTTGCATCCGTTGAAACTGAATCCCGCCAAAAGCGCTTCTTTTCTTGGGGTTAAAAAGTTGTTCCAATAAACTTCCCAGAAAGTACCCCAAAATGGCGCCGCCAAATCGGAAATATGTGTATCCTAAAATTGCTGTTATCCATTTAAGCATTGATTAATTTTTGGTTAAACAAAGATAACTTTAACTTTAAAATGACCATAACAGCTAGCAAGAAATGAGAAAACTAGTTATCTTTGTGATAGCTAAAAAAAAAGATATGTATCCAGCAGAATTAGTACAACCAATGCGCGACGAATTAACAGCCGTTGGTTTTGAACAAATAAATGACGTAAAGAGAATAGAAGACGCTATCAATGGAGCAGGAACAACCTTGGTTGTGGTAAATTCTGTTTGTGGATGTGCTGCAGCAAATGCCCGCCCTGGCGTTCGTTTTTCGTTGGACAACGAAAAAGTACCTTCAACTCTAGTTACTGTTTTCGCAGGAGTGGATCGTGAAGCTACCGATGTTGCAAGAAGCATGATGGTTCCTTTTCCTCCCTCTTCTCCTTCTATGGCTTTGTTTAAAAATGGTGAACTGGTGCATATGTTAGAACGCCACCACATTGAAGGCCGTCCAGCAGATTTAATTGCTGAAAACCTAAGACAAGCCTTTGACGAGCACTGCTAGGACTAGGTTTTATCCTGTATATTTGTAGGTATGATTAAACCCCTTTCTTACCTTTTTTCGTCAATTTATTATTTGGTTTTTGGAAGCCTACTTGTGCTCTTTCATCCCATTCAGGTGATTTGTTTTCATCTTTTTGGTATACCCGCACAAAGCAAAGCGATTAGTTACCTTAATTTCTTTCTCATACGCTGTCTTGGTCTTCTTGGCACAAGCGTTCGATTCAACAATCCTATTAGTTTTCCAAAAGACCGCACCTTGGTTTTTGTATCGAATCATCAAAGCACCTATGACATTCCGCCATTGATTTGGTTCTTGAGGCACTACCTTCCAAAGTTTGTGGCCAAAAAAGAATTGGGGAAAGGACTGCCCAGTATTTCCTATCATTTACGCAAAGGTGGAAATGTGTTGATTGACCGCAAGGACTCGGTTGGCTCACTCAAAGCCATTAAAGCGTTTTGTAAAAATGTACGTGCAAACGGTTGGTCCATCGTCATTTTCCCTGAAGGCACCCGAACGCGAAATGGACAGCCTAAACCCTTTCAACGCGGAGGGCTAAAAATCATTTTAGAAGAAGTACCAGATGCGTTATTAGTTCCCATTAGCATCAATAATTCTTGGAAACTGGTTAAATGGAAATACTTCCCTATGCCGTTGGGTGTAAAAATAAGCATTGATGTCAACACTCCTGTTGATCCAAAAGGACTATCCGTAAACGATGCTATTGATCAGGTCGAGGCTGTTGTTCGAAACGGTATTAGTAGTTAGCTTTTCGTTTTTCTAAAAATGCTTGTGTTCCTTCTTTAAACTCTAGATGCCCAAAGCAATTCCCGAAGTGCGCTATTTCTACGTCAAAACCATCGACACCTTCTTCATAGCCTGCCGCAATAGATTGCAAGGCATGTGCAATAGCATTAGAGGAATTATTCATGATTTTCCCACCCATTTCTGCTGCAGTAGCCAACAATTCTTCTTGAGGTACAACACGCGACACCAAACCGGTTTGAAGCGCTTCCTCCGCCCCCATCATTCGACAGGTCAAAATAAGTTCTGTTGCACGCCCTCGTCCAATCAATTGCGCAAGACGCTGCGTTCCACCATAACCCGGAATAACTCCCAAAGAGGTTTCTGGGAGACCTATTCGTGCATTGGTCGAAGCAATACGAATATGACAAGACAAAGCCAATTCTAGTCCGCCTCCCAAGGCAAATCCGTTAACGGCAGCAATGACGGGCTTTGTCATGTTTGCAATGAAATCGAATACTAAGTCCTGTCCTTTTTTCGCTAGTGATTCTCCTTCGGTAACATCAAATTGTGCAAACTCAGCAATATCTGCCCCAGCAACAAATGCTTTTTCTCCACTTCCCGTAAGTACAACGACCCGAACTTCCTCGTCTGCTTTTATAGCACTAAAGGCAGCATGTAGCTCTTCCAAAACCTCGCCGTTCAAAGCATTCAATTTTGTTGGACGATTAATGTTTATCCAAGCTATTCTATCTTGTTTCTCGATCAATAAGTGTTTATATGTCATGACTAGGGTGTCTTAATTTTATGGAAAATGTCGTGCCGCTTTTGAGGGAAGAATTAAAATCTATCGTTCCGTTAAGGGAATCAATAATGTTTTTTACAATGGCTAAACCAAGCCCCATTCCACCTGTTTTTGTAGTGAACTTTGGCTCAAAAACCCGATGAATATCTTCAGTTGAAATCCCCGTACCATTGTCCGTAATTTGAATTTCTAATTGATCTTTTTGAAGACTTAAGCGTACCTCAATTTTTGGTTCACGCCCCTGCGGAATGGCCTGAATTGCATTCTGAATTAAATTGGTCAAAACACGAATCCACTGGGTGCGATCTATTGGCCATAGCAACGGAGTAGACGGAGCGATCAATTGGATGTTTGAGGCTTCAAAAATCTCTGTAGCCAAACGGGTTATTTCTACAATATCTTCTTCAATAATCTCAGGTTGCGGCAGGGTTGCAAAATCTGAAAAAGCACTGGCTACGTTGCTCATGGTATCGATCTGCTCGATTAATACTTTTGAGAAATCGTTTAATTTTTCCAAACTCCCCTCATCTGCAGGATCAAAACGTTGTTGGAAACTTTGAATCGTCAATCGCATGGGCGTTAACGGATTCTTGATCTCATGCGCTACTTGTTTGGCCATTTCTTGCCATGCCTGTTCTCGTTCACTCCTGGCCAATTTTTCGGCACTCATTTCTAGGGCATCCAACATACTGTTGTAAGAGTTCACCAAGGTGTCAATTTCTTTACTAGCATTGTTTAGCGAAATCCGTTCATTGCCTTTCAACAAACCGGTTTGATCGATTTTCTTGCGCAAAGACTCAATGGGACGCGTAATGAAGCCAGACAATAAAAATGCAAAGGCAAAAGTAATCACCATCATCAAGAGAGAGATTTGAAACACCCGTGTCAAAAAGATATTGAGCTCGGTGGTGCTAAACGAAATATCTTCAAAATAAGGGAAATACAAAATCACATAAGGCTGATCCATATAATCTTTCAACACACTGTAAGAGGATTGAAACTTTCCTCTTTCCGCCTCATTGAGCAACCCAATGCGTTGACGTTGATCGTTAAACAATTCATTTAAAATGGAGGGAGCTAGCTTATGCCCTTGAACACCCTCCACATAGGAAAAAAACAAGGGTTCACCCGACAGGGTATAGAGCGCATATTCCACCTTGTGAATGGTCGCAATGGAAGAGAAGTCTTGCTGACTCTTTTCTTTATGCGCTGCGATTTGATGAAAACTCGAATCCCTGCGCATAAGGTAATTCAAATGATTTTTAACCTGTGTTTCTTTCCGTATGAGTCGGCGAAGATTGTAATCTTCACTTTGGTTTTCATACTGGATATACGAGGCTACCAAAATCAATAAGAGCAAAAAAATGGTAAGTACGATCATGGAGAAGAAAATCCGTGTTCGCAATGATATTTTTCTTTTACTCATGGTTTAGTCTTTACGGACACGCTGATATAATTTTATGCCTAACATCAGTAAGACACCTAACCCAATGATGGATAAGACGCCAAAGATCCAATGAAAACTACTTTTCAGAATAACCAAAAAGACAATGGCAAACAACAAAAGTGTGGCCCCTTCATTCCATATTCGCATAAAAAGGGAAGAATACTTAATTTCATCGCGTTGAAAAGCCTTGAAGATTTGGTGGGTTTTAAAATGATACAAAAACAATAAACCGACAAAAAATAATTTAATGGTCATCCAGTCTTGAGCTAGCCATGAAGGTATTATATAGAGTAATAAAATCGCAAAGATTGTAGCAAGTATTGCCGAGGGCCAGGTAATGATGTACCACAGTCGCTTGGCCATTAGTTTCAGCTGTGTTCCGAGTATTTCTCGATCTGGGCTTCCTTTTTCGTTGGCCTCAATATGATAAATAAATAAACGAGGCATGTAGAACAAGCCCGCAAACCATGTAATCACAAAGATTAGATGCAAGGCTTTGATGTAATTATAATACGCGTCCACAGGAAATATTATTTTAAGATTAAACTAAAATACAAAAAGGAAGGGGCATACTGCCTAGGTTGTCGCGATATATTTTTTCACCTCGCGTTGAAGAAAAAACGCTGTTACTATGGTTGCGACCAATTCTGCAATGGGAAAAGAAATCCATACACCAAAACTCCCATAATAGTTTGGAAGGATAAACAGCAGCGGAATAAAGAAAAAACCTTGACGTGTAAGGGTTAATAAAAGTGCTGGAATTGCCTTCCCTATCGCTTGAAAATAGGCCGATCCAATCAACTGCACCCCAATGATAGGGGTGCTTAAAAATACCCATGTAAGCACTTTGGCCGTGGTACTTACAACCAAAGGGTCTTTGGTGAAAACAGCCGCAATATGTTCCGCAAAAAAAACAATCATCAGAAACACAAGTGTCGCTAGTCCAGTGGCATATACAATCGCTTTTTTAATGACTGCAACAACACGTTCTTTATGATTGCCCCCGTAGTTATAGCCTGCAATTGGAACAAAACCTTGGGTGATTCCCAAAATAGGAAAAAGCGCGAACATTAACATCCTACTAATGATCGCATAAACTGCAACCAAACTCTCACCTTCAAGCGTAAATAAAATATTGTTCATCAACAGTACAGTAAAACTAACCACTGCCTGTCTAGAAAGTGTCACAAAACTAAGGCCACCAATTTCTTTGATTAATTTTACATCGAGAATAAAATCACTCCATTTGAGGCTTAAGTCTGATTTCTTGGACAGAAAAAAGTAGAGAATATAAGCACCACAAATCACATAAGATAGAGTGGTTGCCCAAGCAGCGCCCTCCATTCCCCATCCAAATTCGTAAATAAAAACGTAATCTAAAATTAAATTAGAGACAGAGGGGAGCACCATGGCATACATGGCATTTCTGGGTTTGCCTTCCGAACGAATGGTGTTGTTTCCCATCATAGAAAAACCCAAAACTGGCACGCCAATGACAACAATTATGTAATAGATTTTCGCCAAGGGATAGAGCGCTCCTTTTCCGCCAAACATTGGAATGATCTGCTCCATGAAAACCAAGCCCAAAAACATAAAACCCAACGTAAAAATAAGGGTTAAGGTAATTTGATTTCCAAAGACTTTATTCGCCTTTGCGGTTTGATTACTTCCCAATGCCCTAGAAATAATTGAACCTCCACCCATCCCGATGGACATCCCCAAAGCGGCAATAAAAAAAGAAACCGGTAAGACAACATTAATTGCAGCAATGGCATTTGCACCAATCCATTGACCCACAAAAATGGTGTCAATTAATATATTCAGTGACATGACCAAAATCCCAATCGAAGCCGGAACAGCTTGTCGAATCAAGAGTTTTCCAATTGGATCTGTACCCATATTTACTGCCCGATCTGCCATTAGGCCTGAACAGGTGTTTGTGCCCACTCATCAATCCAGCGACTCATAACTTTAATCCATTCTTCCCGATCATTTATACAAGGAACAACATGTAAATGTTCTCCTCCATTGTCTTCAAAATCTTCGGCTGCTTCCATTCCAATTTCTTCTAATGTTTCTAAGCAATCTGAGACAAAAGCGGGTGTTACAACGGCCATTTTCTTGGTTCCGTTTTTAGCAAAAGCTTCGATGGTTTTATCGGTATAAGGCTGTAGCCACGGGTCTCCTCCTAAACGAGATTGAAAAGAGGTCGAATAGGTTCCTTCTTTCAATTCAAGATAAGTGGCGACCTGCTTGGTCGTTTCGTAACACTGATGACTGTAACAAAACTCGTGCGCCGGAGAGTCGGTTTGACAACATTTCCCGTCCATTTTACAGTGCGATTTTGTAATATCTGACTTGCGAATGTGTCGCTTTGGTATACCGTGATAAGAAAACAATAGGTGTTCCCACTCTTTGTCTTTCAAATATTCTTGAATTGAATTGGACAATACCCGAACATAATCTGGGTGCTTGTAAAAAGGAGGTAAAGAAGTAAATTCCATTTGAGGAAAAAACTGTTGTCTTAATTCTTCTGCCAAGACTAAAATAGTCTCGGTTGTGGCCATCGCAAATTGTGGATACAACGGAATGATTAAAACATCTGTTACGCCTTTATCTGCCAATTCTTGTAAACCTGTTTTAATGGAAGGTTTTCCATAACGCATAGCTAAACTAGCGGGTACACTTACTTTTTCCTGCACTTTAGAATGCAGGCGTTCTGACAAAACAATTAAGGGAGAACCTTCCTCCCACCATATTTTTTTATACGCTTTAGCCGATTTTTTTGGCCGAGTATTTAAGATGATACCTTTAACCAAAATGGTGCGCAATAATTTTGGAACGTCAATGACCCGTTCGTCCATTAAAAACTCACCTAAATACTTTTTAACATCTGGTGGATTGGGGCTATCTGGCGATCCCAAGTTGACCAATAATACTCCTTTCATATGCTTTTTTCTTTTTCTTTTGGCCGAAAATTCGACCGGCATTTTTTTTTACGAAGATAAGGATAGTAGGTATTTTTTGGGGGTCGTGTTATATTTCTTTTTAAAGGCGGCGATAAAATGACTGGAGGTGGAATAACCCACTTTTAATCCTACTTCGTTGACGTTAAATTTACCCGATTCAAGCATGCGTCTAGCTTCCTCCATTTTATGGGTCAATAAATAACCATAAACTGTTTCGCCGTACAATTGTTTGAAACCTTCTTTTAATTTACTCAAGCTTAAATCAATTTCTTCCGACAACGCCTGCAAAGAGGGCGGTTCTACCATTTGCTCCAAAATAATTTCTTTGGCTTTGCGGATTTTTCGCACATTGTCCTCATCGACCAAAAAGGGGCATTGCTCACTGTCGGCATCTTCATTTTTATTAAAATACAAACTCAGTAGTTCATACACCTTCCCCTTTAGGTAAAGTGACTGCATGCTTTTGTGCACATTTGCATTTAAAATCTGACTTAAAACAACGGCCATGTTTGGCGAAATTATGGCCGTGTCATAGTATTTTTTAGAATTGTTTTCTGGACTGAGAAAAGAAATATGATCTGCATCTTGAGAAAACAAGCTGTGAAATTTTTTAATCGAAATTATCACGCTAATGATCCAACTATGCCCCGCCAATTTTAAATCAATAGGTAAGTCTTGTTGCGGATTAAACAGTAAGACGTTATTCTCTTCCTCTACCGGAAAAACATAACTACCTTCATTAAAAACAAAATTCCCACGTCCCTTCATACAGAAGTGGAATTGTATAAAATCACTGCTAAGCTCATACGATTCACGTACTTCAGCCGCTGTATCATTTTGAAAACGCAACACTAAAAACCCTTCTTCAATCTGGGTTATTCTTGCCAAACTTTTGTCGTTATTTTTTTGCATCTTTGATGGTCTTTTGTTGTTTAGAACGAGTCTTAATAGCCTAGGGGTAGTCTATTAAAAGCCTTACTTTACCTGAATTTGTTCAAAAATAATCGCTTTGCGTTACTTTATCTACTTTTAGCGTTACTTTTTTTCTAACAGGTAGGTTATTTTTGTAGCGGATTTAGAATTAAATAATGAACGCGGACAGCAGCAATAAGGATTTTTACGCCATTGGGATTAGCTATAAAACAGCAGATCTGGTTACGCGTGGAAAGTTTAGCTTAAGCACCGAGCAGTGCAAAGGTCTTTTAGTTGAAGCCAAAACGCTAGGTGTTTCAGAAATATTGATCAATACAACCTGCAACAGAACAGAAATTTACGCCTATGCAGATCACCCAAATCTACTGATCGAATTATTATGCACTCATTCTGGCGGTGAAATTTCCGTATTTAATAAACTGGGGTTCGTGCTGAAAAACGAAACAGCAATTCATCATATTTTCCTTGTAGGGAGTGGCCTCGATTCTCAAATTCTTGGTGACTTCGAAATTATCGGTCAATTAAAACAAGGCTTTTACCGTTCCAAAAAACTGGGCTTGGCCAATGGATTTTCAGAACGTATGGTCAATGCAGTTATCCAAGCCAGTAAACGCATCAAAACAGAAACAAGAATCTCTACCGGAGCTACCTCCGTTTCCTTTGCATCAGTGCAATACATCATTCAACATATCGAAGATGTCTCCAACAAAAACATCTTGCTCTTTGGCACGGGTAAAATTGGGCGAAACACTTGTGAAAACCTCATCAAACACACCACCAATGACCATATTGTTTTGATCAATCGCACCCACGAGAAAGCCAAAAGTGTCGCTGGAAAATTCAATGTTTTAGTAAAAGAATACGGAGATTTACCCCCCGAAATTCGCAAAGCAGATGTAATGATTGTGGCCACCGGAGCACAACTTCCCACCGTTGGAAAAGACATTATTCATACCGACAAGCCCTTGTTAATTTTAGATTTATCGATTCCAAGCAATGTGCATGAGAACGTAAAATCTTTACCAAATGTTACCGTTGTCAATCTCGATACCCTGTCGCAAATCACCAACAAAACCTTAACCGAGCGAAAAAAACATTTACCCCAAGCAGAAGCGATTTTAAACGAGGTTGAAAACGAATTTTTACAGTGGTTACACGACCGACAATATGCACCAACTCTGCGTGCATTGAAAGCCAAATTGACCGCCCAACAAAGTGCAGATATCAAAGCACGTCAACGCAAACAAACAATATCTGAAGAAGCAACGGTTGTTTCTGATCAGATGATTCAAAAAATTACCGGGCAACTGGCCAATTACCTCAAAGAAAATCCGAGTAAAGCAAACGATACACTCTCCATCTTCAAAGATGTATTCCAACTCGACCCCTCCCACCATGAATAGTCCGTTGCTTATTGGTACACGCGATAGTGCATTGGCTCTTTGGCAGGCCAAAACCTTACAAGAAAAGCTTAAAAAACTAGGCGTAGAGACTACCCTAATTCCAGTTAAAAGTCAAGGAGATTTAGACCTTACTCAACCCCTCTACAGCATGGGTATAATAGGGGTTTTTACCAAAACATTGGACAGTGCTTTACTCAATAAAACCATTGATATAGCCATTCATAGCATGAAAGACGTGCCCACCTTATTACCGCAAGGCATTGTACAAACAGCAGTTTTAGAACGCGGTCTTGTGGGCGATGTCATGGTTTGGAAGAACAAGAAAGCAAAACATAAAAAAATCCGGGTGATAGCAACAGGAAGTCTACGAAGAAAAGCCCAGTGGTTGAGTTTACATCCCGAAGACAGTGTTGTCCCCTTACGCGGAAACATCCAAACACGCTTGGAAAAACTTCATCATTCTGACTGGGACGGGGCAATTTTTGCTGAAGCAGCCCTTGAACGACTAGCCATTGAAAATGAAGAAATTGACACCTTAAGCGACTTTCTTCCAGCCCCTGCACAAGGAGCATTGATGGTGGTTGCTCGAACAGAAGACAACGAAATACACGCATTACTTGCGCAACTCAACAACCCAGAAGCGGAACGCTGTACGCATGTAGAGCGCGATTTTTTACGCACGCTAGAGGGGGGATGCACCGCACCAATTGGCGCTCTTGCTCGCTGCGAAGGAGAAAACATCACTTTTTCAGGAGGTTTATACGCCCTAAACGGAGAAAAGCTAGAAGAAATTTCAGCTAATTTTCCCCTAAACGAATACAAAGAAAAAGGGAGTGAATTGGCCAAACAATTATTGGCTCAAGGTGGAGCAGATTTGATGAACGAATTTAAATCAAACACATGAGTGGTTTCCGCCTTTTATCGACCAAACTACTCAGTGCTGCCCAAAAAGACAGACTTATCCAGACCGGTGTGAGCTACACAGAATGGGATTTTATCACCTGTAACCCTGAACCATTTTCTGCTAACACAAAAGACAAATCACTCATTTTCACTTCCCAAAACGCGGTAAAAGCCGTCTTCAAACAACAGCAAGTTTCCGAAAAAAACTGCTATTGTGTAGGCGAAAAAACGAAATCTCTTTTAGAAGAAAATGGACAAAAAGTGACGAAAATGATGCAAAACTCTGCAGATTTAGCTTCTTTTTTAACTGATTTGAACGAAAAACAGTCTTTTTTGTTTTTTACCGGAAACGAACGAATGCCTCATTTGGAAGAATTTTTTCAGCGCAAAAGCCTTCCCTTAGAAATAGTGGAAGTTTACAGCAGCACACCGCAGCCCAAAGTAGTGGGTGATTTTGATGGGATTTTATTTTACAGCCCCAATGGGGTTAGAAGTTACCTCCAAAAAAACTCACTTAATAATACCCTCTGTTTTGCCATTGGACCAACCACAGCAAAAGCATTAGAAGAACACACCGAAACAATCATTACCGCCAATCAGCCTTCTGTAGAACACCTGATAGCAGCGGTTAAAAACCATTTTACTCGTCTAGTATGATAAAGAACGATTTATTTTTACGTGCCCTAAAAGGAGAAACTGTTGACCGTCCACCTGTATGGATGATGCGCCAAGCGGGACGTTATTTGCCCGATTTCATGAAGTTGAAGGCAAAATATGACTTTTTCACCCGTTGTCAAACTCCGGAACTGGCGACAGAAATAACCATCATGCCCATCAATCAAATTGGGACAGATGCAGCCATTTTATTCAGCGATATTCTGGTCGTGCTACAAGCCATGAATATTGAGGTAGAAATGAAAGCGGATGTGGGTCCTTGGATCCCAAAACCCATTCAAAGTGCTGCGGCCCTGAATGAGGTTATTGTCCCCGATGCTGAAGTTGCCCTAGGTTACGTTATCGATGCCGTAAAAATGACCAAGCAAGCCTTGAAGGATGAAGTTCCGCTGATTGGTTTTGCAGGTTCCCCCTGGACACTATTGTGCTATGCAGTACAAGGACAAGGCTCGAAAAACTTTGACAAGGCTAAAGCCTTTTGTTTTAGTCAGCCAGAATTGGCTCATCGACTCCTACAAATGATTACCGATACCACCATTGACTATCTCAAAGCAAAAGTTGCAGCCGGGGTCGATGCAGTGCAACTATTTGATTCGTGGGGAGGGTTACTTTCTCCTGATGATTACAACATCTTTTCATGGCCATACATTCAACAAATTGTTACGGCGCTGAAAGACGATATTCCTGTCATTGTTTTTGGAAAAGGATGCTGGTTTGCTCTACACGATATGGCAAAATCGGGTGCTAGTGCCTTAGGAGTAGATTGGACGTGTAGTGCACGAAATGCACGCTATCTGTCTGGTGGACAAATCACCTTACAAGGAAACTTTGATCCATCGCGTTTGTTGTCTCCTATACCCACTATCAAAAGTGAAGTAAAGAAAATGATCGATGGCTTTGGAAAAGATCGTTATATTGTCAACTTAGGACACGGAATTTTACCCAATATTCCGGTAGACCATGCGCAAGCTTTTGTTGATGCTGTAAAAGAATATAAAGCTTAATCCATGCGAACCCAGTTTTACAATTACATCTGTAACCTACAAGACACTATCACCGCTGCACTTGAAAAAGTAGATGAAAAGGCAGGTTTCCAAGAAGACATTTGGGAGCGATCCGAAGGTGGCGGTGGCCGAACACGGGTCATTGAAAATGGTGCTGTCTTTGAAAAAGGAGGGGTGAATATTTCTGGCGTTCACGGCACCCTACCCGAAACCATGCAAACCCATTTTAACGTTAGCGAGGCTTCTTTTTATGCTTGTGGACTGAGCCTGGTTTTACATCCCAAAAACCCGAATGTACCCACCGTACACGCCAATTGGCGCTATTTTGAATTATATGACTCCCAGGGAAATATTGCTGATCAATGGTTTGGCGGGGGACTCGATTTAACCCCCTACTATTTAGTAGATGAGGATGCAGTTCACTTTCACCAGATTTGTAAAGAGGCCTGTGATAGACACGACGCGTCCTTTCATCAACAATATAAAAAACGCTGTGACGACTATTTTTGGAATGCGCACCGTGAAGAAGCTAGAGGCGTTGGAGGTTTATTTTTTGACTACCTAAAACCTGGTCAAAAAACCATGGAGCAGTGGTTCGCCTTTGTTACCGATGTTGCTGATCATTTTCTCGAAGCTTATGTTCCTATTGTAGAAAAAAGAAAAGAACTTCCCTACACTCCTGCTCAACGGGAATGGCAAGAAGTTAGACGGGGGCGCTATGTCGAATTCAATTTGGTTCACGATAAAGGCACTTTATTTGGTTTAAAAACCAATGGACGTATCGAAAGTATTTTAATGAGTTTACCGCCTCAGGTACAATGGAAATATGACCATCAACCTGAAGAAAACTCCCCCGAAGCAGAGCTAATCGCTGTGTTAAAATCACCAAAAAATTGGGTGTAAAAAAGGGAATTACTACCTTAAACAATAAATCCAAAGGATGAGCACTTTAACCATACTGATTGTTTTACCGCTGCTGATTATTTTTTCCTATTTGTTTGATATTATTTCGCGAAAAACAAAATTTCCAGCGGTTATTTTATTGATGTTTACCGGTATTATTATCCGAACCGGAACCACGTTATATGGGTTTACTGAATTTGGGTTTTTAGAAAACCTCATCCCTGTTTTAGGAACGGTTGGATTAATTCTCATTGTATTAGAGGGAGCTTTAGAACTAGACATAAAACGTGACAAACTTCCCGTCATTCTAAAAGGCTTTTTTGCGGCAGGAATCATTTTGGTCCTCAATGTTCTTGGGGTCTATTTACTTTTCTATCATTTTTTAGGGATAGGGCACCAAGCCGCTGTGATTTTTGCCATTCCCTTGTCCATCATAAGCAGTGCAGTTGCCATCCCCTCAAGTGCAAGCCTTTTTGAACGTGATAAAGAGTTTGTGGTCTATGAATCTACCTTTTCAGACATCCTAGGAATCATGTTGTTCAACTATGCCATTCGTCAGTTTGAAACCAATCAAACCATGATTAGCATGGAATCAATCGTTGGCTTAGGCTTGCAAATTATTGGAGTGATTGTGGTTTCCCTTTTTATCACCTATTGCTTGTTTCAGCTGTTGCAAAAAATTGAACACCATGTCAAATTCTTTCTCATTTTAGCCCTATTGGTTTTGGTCTATGCGCTTGGTAAGTTTTTTCATTTACCCGCCTTGGTGACCATCTTTATTTTTGGCTTATTCCTGAGTAATGTTAAGACACTCTTGCCCGATTTCATGAAACGAAACCTGGATCTAGAAGAAACCAAAAAAGGATTACATGAATTCCATATACTAACCGCCGAATCTACTTTTTTGGTGAAGACATTTTTCTTTCTCTTCTTCGGCTTCTCCATCAATTTAAGCGAATTCACAACCATTGACCCATTCCTGTACGGACTGCTTATTTTTAGTGTTATGTTTGGAATACGCTATGTTTATTTCACCACGACGACCTTTAAGTTCAAACCCTCTCCCCTGGTCTTTATTTCTCCTAGAGGACTTATCAGCATTTTACTCTTTTTACAAATAAAAGAAATCCCTTTCATGGATGGCATCATTTCCGTCATAGATGAACGCGTCCTGCTGGTGGTCATTTTAGCCTCCATGCTTATCATGACCCAAGGAACAATGAAAAAGCCGATTGAAAAAGCCTTTGTAGACGCCCCAAATTCGGACGAAATCCCCTTAGATATAGAGAACACTACCGCTGCTCTTGAAGAAGAAACCAATAGCGAAGAACCCAGTTAAATCACCCCTATGTATCCACTAAAACGCAATAGAAGATTACGAACCACTGCAACCATTCGAACTTTGGTCCAAGAAAACCACCTCAGCCTTGACGATCTAATCGTCCCCATCTTTGTAGTGGAAGGAGCCAAGGTCAAAGAAGAAATTCCCTCCATGCCCGATTACTATCGCATGAGTCTCGATATTTTGGTCGAGGAAATAAATGAATTATGGCGCCTTGGCTTAAAAAGTGTTTTACTCTTTGTCAAAGTACCCGATCTTTTAAAAGACAATAAAGGGACTGAAGCCTTAAACCCAAAAGGCTTGATGCAGTTGGCCATACAAACGGTTAAAAAAACCTGTCCAGAAATGCTCGTAATGACCGATGTTGCTTTGGACCCTTATTCTTCTTTTGGGCATGATGGTATTGTGGAAGAAGGGATCATTTTAAATGATCCTACCAAAGAAGTTTTGGCAAAAATGGCCCTCTCACATGCGCAAGCTGGAGCTGATTTTGTAGCCCCTAGTGACATGATGGATGGACGTGTTGAACACATACGGGAACTCTTAGAAGCCGAAGGCTTTCACCATACCGGCATACTGAGTTACAGTGCAAAATACGCTTCCTCCTTTTATGGCCCTTTTCGTGACGCTTTGGATTCTGCTCCAGGATTTGGCGACAAGAAAACCTATCAAATGGATTTCCACAACCGCAAAGAAGCCCTCACAGAAACTACACTTGATATTGAAGAAGGTGCAGATATTGTTATGGTCAAACCAGGCATTGCTTACCTCGATATCATTCGTGATTTGGCTGAACAAATTGAAACCCCCATCGCTGCCTATCAAGTCAGCGGAGAATATGCAATGCTTAAGGCCGCAGCAGCCAAAGGCTGGATCGATTACGATGCTGTTGTTTATGAGCAGTTAATTGCCTTTAAACGCGCTGGCGCCTCTTTGATCGCCACCTATACGGCCAAAGATGTTGCCCGAATTCTGGGAAAATCAGAAAGCACCTAAAAAAAGGCATAGATTTTGAGTACATTTAAATACCCAACATCTATACATGAAAAATGCCTCTTTAATAATTGTATGTTTTCTGCTGTTACTTAGCTGTGTAGGAGAAGACTTGGTCAATGATTATGTTGATCCAGATTTACGTATTTCGAATGCTATTCTTAGTATTCCTGAAGGAGTTCAATATCAATTTACTGCTCGTTTTTTTGACGAATCGGGAACAAAAGTAGAAAACCCCACTCTAGTTTGGCTTGTGGACCCTCCCACAGCTTTGAGTATCGCACAAGACGGAACCATTCAAGCAATTGCCGCAGGAGAAGCAACTGTTATTGTTCAAACAACCGGTCTTCGGGGCGATATAATTGAAGCGAGAACAACATTCTCCGTCACGGCTGTAACAAGTACTGATACTTCTACTTCGACCTCAGAGACTTCTACGATGACAGCCGATTCGGAGACCTCTACCTTGACCACCGATACAGAGACTTCCACCATGACAACGGAAACGGAAACTTCGACCATGACCACCGATACAGAAACTTCCACCATGACTACCGACACAGAGACTTCCACCATGACAACGGAAACGGAAACTTCGACCATGACAACCGATACAGAAACTTCCACCATGACAACCGAAACAGAAACTTCGACTACAACGATCGACAATAATACAGGGACGGGTATCGTTCTTGCCCCACAGTTTTACGAAGGAGAAATCATCTCAACTTCTAGCTATATCCTTGAAGGAAATTTTCGTTATGAACACAATGGAACGCAAATCACCCTTTCGCTAGATGAAAATTATCGTGCTTCAACTTCATTGCCTGGTCTATATCTCTATCTCGGCAATAACCCAAATACCGTAAACGGTGCAATAGAAATTGCCAAAGTAAATGTATTCAATGGAGCGCATGAATACATTCTTCCCCCCTCTATCGAATTAGCGGATTACAAATACCTCATTTATTGGTGCAAACCCTTCAGTGTGCCAGTGGGAGAAGGAACAATCTTTTAAGCTATGAAAAAGTACATAACCCTCAGTCTTGTTCTCCTAGCGATAAATGCGAGTGCACAATGGACACAAGAAAAAGGAAAAGGCTATTACAAAATTGGCGCATGGTTTTTAGAAGCCAACGAGCACTACACAGATACTGGCCTAGTAGATCCAAATATAACCCGTGGACATTTTATTACCAGTTTTTTTGGACGTGTTGGTTTGACGAATAAGCTCACACTTATTGGCTATCTCCCCTATACCCAAGTTTATCAAAATGGACAACGCTTTAGTTCGGGATTACCTTCTTTACCTGGAGAAAGCTTTGCTTCTTTAGGCGATATTGATTTGGCTGTTGAATACCAATTGTGGGAAAAAAAAGGCTGGGCTTTTTCTACCTCATTAATCTTGGGCCTGCCCACGGGAGATGATGCCGGAGGAAGTGACGGTAGTTACCAAACTGGAGATGGCGAATTCAATCAAAGTTTGCAGTTTAATTTGGGGAAATCCTTCCCAATAGGGAAGCAAAACTTCTATTTCAAATCCAATATAAGCATTAATCAACGATCCAAGGGGTATTCCGACGAATGGCATTTTGGTTTAGAAACAGGTACTAAAATAGCTAAAGACAAACTCCTTTTGTTGGGTCGATTTAATACTCGTCAGTCCCTCCAAAACGGAAGCCTTTCTGCGGTCAACAACAACGGAAGCATCTTTGCCAACAATGTAGAAATCACCAACCTTGGTGGGGAAATAATTTATGGGTTTAGTAAAGTGTGGAGTATAAATTTCACCGGATCTTTTCCAATCTCAGGCAAGGTCATTTATAAAGCTCCGGCCCTAGCTGTTGGAATTGCTTTGGAACTTTAACCATAAGTACGTTCAGCAGCAAAAGGTGTTAGATCTAAACTTGTTTTTTGATCTGAAATAAGTTCCGCAATTAATTTCCCCGTAGCTGGCCCCAAGCTCCAACCCATCATGGAATGCCCTGTGGCTAAACACAGGTTGTCAAAGGCGGAATGCCGTCCAATAAAGGGCAGTCCATCTGGAGAGAGCGGACGTAAACCGCATTGGACTTCTTCTTTTGTTTTTTGTGAAATCGAGACCCCGGGATAATAACTGGCGGCAGCTGCGGCAATGGCCTCTACCCTGTTCTTTTGAATGGTATGATTTACCCCAGCAATTTCCATGGTACCCGAAAAACGGGTAAAACCTTGCATGGGGGTGACGGCAACTTTACGTTCCATCAAGATGGCGGGAATGCTAATTCCTGTGGGCTGTTCTTCATTGAGTCGATAACCCTTCCCGGCTTGGACGGGCAAATTAATCCCTACAGATTTCAACAACTGTTGTGACCACGCACCCGAAGCAATGACAACCTCATCGGCAGTGAAGTCTCCTTTGTCGGTAGACACTGTTTGTATTCTTTTTCCAGACGAAAGCAGTTGTAGAACATTCGTTTCTTTATGCATTTGCACCCCTGCTTTTAACAAATAGGTTTTCAGTTGCTCCATAAAAGTCCCTGGGGTAGTGTGTGCATCGCACCGATATAAATAAGCCCCGGCAATGTTCATGTCCATTTCTGGCTGAAGCGCATGCACTTGTTTTCGATCGATCAATTCAACATCAAGGCCAAGTCTTTTTGCTTCTCGCATTACTTCGCCTTCTGCTTTTTCTGCTGCTGCAGTTTGAAACGCCATTAAGACTCCTCTATCTTCCAAATGAAAATCAAGTTGAGGCAGTGCATCAAAATCGTGATACAATTCTTTGCTCAACACATTAATGTCTTTGATTATTTTCAAGGAACGTTGTACGTGCTTTTTAGAACAAGAGCGCATGAACTTTAACCCCCAATCCATCAAATCTATATCCAAGCGAGGTTTTATATAAAAGGGACTTGAAGAATCAAACATCCATTTCAATCCTTTTGTTATCATACCCGGAGCGGCAAGAGGAACAATATGACTCGGGGTTAAATAACCTGCATTAACATAAGAAGCGCCATTCTTCATAGAACTTTTGTCGAACACCGTTACCTGATGTCCTTCTTGGTGTAAAAAATAGGCCGTAGATAAGCCCACAATTCCCCCACCAATAACAATTACTTTTTTGGTCATATTATAGTACTTGAAACCCTTCTACATATGGGTCGTTTTTATCTAAAATTATTGAATTATATCCAGTAATCCTAGCCGTTCCCTCTATGCTTGGCACAATGGCCTTTTGGCCTCCAACAGTGGTTTCCTCTTCCACGCGTCCATTAAAAATTGACCCGATAATGCTTTCGTGAATAAAAGAATCGCCCACATCAAGCTTACCTAGGGCAAACCATTGTGCCATGCGGGCAGATGTACCTGTTCCGCAAGGCGAACGATCAATTGCTTTATCCCCATAAAAAACGGCATTACGGGCGGTTGCTTCTTTGAAAATTGTTTTTCCAGCCCACAAAACATGACTACACCCTTTTATGTTTTTATCCTCAAGGTGCTGAATTGAATAAGCTTTATTCACCAATTTACGCACCGATCTACTGTATGTAATCAACTCATCGGCAGTATAATGCTCCAAGCCATTGAAGTTTTGTTGCACATCTATGATCGCGTAAAAATTCCCCCCATAGCCAACGTCAAAACTAAGTTCTCCCAAAACTGGATGCTTTATTTTTCCATCTGTCAATGCCAGATAACTAGGAATGTTTTTAAAGCGAATTGCCGTTACTTTATCCCCATCCTTTTTATAGTTCACTTCCACCAAACCAGCTGGAGTTTCTACACGCACTTTACCCTCAACTTTGGGTTGAATGAGTTTCTCTTCCAATAAAATCGTCATAGTACCAATGAGACCGTGCCCGCACATGGGTAAACACCCACTGGTTTCAATAAACAAAATAGCCACATCATTTTGGGGCTCGCAGGGTTCAAAATAGAAGCTTCCGCTCATCATGTCATGACCACGAGGCTCAAACATCAAGCCTTTTCGGATCCAGTCAAATTCACCTAGAAAATGAAGGCGTTTTTCCATCATGTTTTTCCCCACCAAATTGGGACGAGGGCCTTTGACCAAACGTACGGGGTTTCCCGCGGTATGGGCGTCAATACAATCAAAAATTGGTGCTTTATTCATTGCTCTCCATCGTTAAAGAATCTACTAAACCCCTGTCTTTACTTGCGGGCAAAACTGTGTGGTTTTTATGGGTAGTATACCTCAGCATTGCATTAAAAATGACAGGGATTCCATTGGCTTAAATTTTAATTAATCTAAAATAACAACTTTATTTTGTTTAACTTTAACTAAAATATCAAAACCCAGCTTTGGATACATATTATTTAGACAGTCCATTGGGTACAATTAAGGTAAGGGGCGATGCTGCTGGGATACAAGAAGTTTGCTTTGTAGAAGCATGCGTAAATGAAACTACAACTGTACCTGATCATTTAGTTTCTTGCATGAAACAACTTCAACAATATTTTGAGGGTAAACGCCAGCAATTTGATTTCAACATCAATCCGCAAGGAACTGTTTTCCAAAAAAAAAATTTGGGGCTTATTGGCCAGCCTACCCTTTGGGCGAACACTCTCCTACATAAAGGTGGCTCGTTCATACGGGAACACAAAAGCTGTTCGCGCCGTTGCTGCTGCCATTGGAAAAAATCCTATCTTAGTTGCTATTCCTTGCCATCGTGTTATTGGAAGTGATGGAAGTCTTGTTGGATATTCCGGTGGAATTGACCGCAAACGAAAACTTCTTCAACTTGAGGGATATCCGATGCAAACAACATTAATTTAATTTCTTCCGTTGTTGCGGAAATAAACCTATGAAAAAAATTCTACGTTACTTTTTTGGAGTCCTGCTCTTTTCATTTTTACTCCTCTACATCAGCCCCTATAACTTTTTACTCATTGCAGCGCAAAAATTGTTTGAAACAGGAAGAGACACCGCCTTCCTGGAAGACTATGCCTATTTTGATAATCGCGTGGTTAAGGCAGCAAATAATGTTGCCGAATGGCCCAAACACGAAAAATACAATGCTATTCCTTTATCAGATAAGATTAACGCTGTTCACGAAAAGTACCGTTCCGTGGCCTACTTGGTTATCTATAAAGACAGTCTCTTGCACGAGTCGTATTACGAGGGTTATGACGCAAGCTCCAAGAGCAATTCTTTTTCGGTTGCAAAAAGTTTTGTCTCCGCCATGCTGGGAAAAGCCATTGAGCAGGGTTACATCAAAAGTTTAGATCAAAAAGTAAGCGACTTTTATCCCCAATTTAGTGAAGGAAAAGCAGCAAAACTAACCGTTGGTGATTTGTCATCCATGTCCTCTGGTTTGGATTGGAATGAAAAATATGACCTTTCGGTCAACGGCATGATGGAGGCTTATATTACGCCGAATTTGGATCGTTTGTTATTAAACAGTAGCATTGTTGATGAGCCTGGCCAAGCCTTCCGCTATTTGAGTGGAAACACACAACTATTGGGAATGATCATTACCAAGGCGGTAGGGCAATCTTTAAGTGCCTATTTCACAGAGCACTTTTGGCAACCCATGGGCGCAAAAGAAGACGCGCTATGGCAATTGGACAGCGAAGAAAATGGCATGGAAAAAGCTTATTGTTGTTTTGCTACCAACGCAAAAGACTTTGCCCGTATGGGGAAACTTTACAAAGACTACGGAGACTGGAATGGAACCCAATTGTTAGATTCGGCTTTTATTGCAATGAGTACACGCCCTCGCTTTGAAGAAAGCCCTGAGTATGGCTATGGTTGGTGGCTGACAAATTACCAAGGAGAAGATGGTTTTGCCATGCGAGGTCATTTAGGGCAATACATCATTGCTTTCCCGGCATCTGATTTGATCATTGTTCGTTTGGGTCACATGAAAGGACCAAAATTAAATCGCTTTGGAAGTCAACCTTTCCACGATTATATTCAAGAAGGATTCGAAATGATGAACAATGCTAGCCAACCTTGATTTAACCAAAGTTCTCTTTCTCGATATTGAGACTGTTCCCGAAGAAGAAATTCACGGTAATATGACCGAAGGCAGACAAGCCCTATGGGAACAAAAAACAACTTATCAACGAAAAGGAGAAGTCACCGCTGAGGACTTTTATGAACGGGCGGGTATATGGGCCGAGTTCGGAAAAATTGTTTGTATCTCTGTAGGGTTTTTTGACACTACACAACCCAATAACAGAAGCTTGCGAATCAAAAGTTTTGCTGGGGAAGAGACTGAAATTTTAGAAGATTTTAAACAGCTTTGTGATGACCATTTTTATTTAAAATCTCATCTGCTATGTGCTCACAATGGGAAGGAATTCGACTTTCCCTACATCGCTCGTCGCATGGTTATTCACCGTATTCCCTTACCGCGAATTCTCGATTTATTCGGGAAAAAACCATGGGAAGTTCCTCATTTAGACACCCTTCAGTTATGGAAATTTGGGGACTATAAACACTATACGTCATTGGCACTACTGGCCAACATATTTGGCATTCCTACTCCCAAAGACGATATAGATGGAAGTGACGTAGCCCGGGTCTATTATCAAGAAAAAAACCTTGAGCGCATTGTTCGCTATTGCGAAAAAGACGTTTTGACCTTAGCACAGGTTTTTTTGACCTTCTTGCGGAAACCCCTGCTAGAAGAAAACCAGATTGTATGGCTAAGCAAATAGAAAAACCGCTTTTATCGCTAGAAAAGCTGTCGCTCGCTTTAAGTGGAAAAACCATTTTACACGACATTAGCTTTAACTTAAATTCAAACGAAATTCTTGCTGTAGTTGGCGAGTCGGGCAGCGGAAAATCCGTTACTGCACAGGCCATAATGGGGTTGTTGCCTCCAAAAAAAACTCAGGTTAAAAAAGGAAGCATTCAATTTAACGGAAAAAACCTTTTGACCCAAACCTCCTCTGATTGGCAACAGCTGCGGGGAAAAGAAATCGGGATGATTTTCCAAGAACCCCAGTCTTCTTTGAATCCCTCCATGCGTTGCGGGAAACAGGTGGCAGAAATGGGGAGGCAACACTTTTTCCCTTCGCTCCCTAAAAAAGAGTTGAAGGAAAAAGTACTCTCAGCCTTTGAAGAAGTACAATTGCCCGATCCTGAGCGAGTATTTAACGCCTATCCGCATCAATTGAGCGGAGGGCAAAAACAACGTGTCATGATTGCCATGGCATTGCTTTGCCAACCCAAATTATTGATTGCCGACGAACCTACCACCGCGCTGGATGTTCTCGTGCAACAAGACATCATACAACTCATTAAGCATTTGCAGAAACAAAACAATATGAGTGTTTTATTCATTTCGCATGATCTGAGTTTGGTCGCCAATTTAGCCGATACAATTGCTGTAATGCAAGAAGGAAAACTGGTGGAAATTGGCGAGACAAAAGAAATCTTTGCCTCCCCAAAACATCCCTATACGCAAGGTCTCTTGGGTGCCCGGCCTGCTACTTCACAGCGGGTAAAATGGCTGCCCACCTTAGCTGATTTCAACAAAAATACTTATCATCCTCAGCCAATCTTAACGGAAGAGCGATCGCTTATACACAAAGATATCTATGCCCAAACCCCCATTCTTTCTGTCAAAGGGGTCGTAAAAAATTATACGGCTACAGGAGGCCTTTTTGGAAAAGCAAAAGAAACCACAGCCCTAAAAAACATCTCATTTGATCTTTTCCCTGGGGAAACACTTGGTTTGGTCGGTGCCTCGGGTTGTGGGAAATCTACCCTAGCCAAAGCCTTGGTTTTTCTCGATCCGCCCTCTGCCGGAGATATTTACTGGGAAGGAAAACGCATCGATCCTTCCAACAAGAAACAAATTAACCAGTTGCGAAAAGATGTACAGTTTATCTTTCAAGACCCCTATGCCGCCCTGCACCCACTAAAGCAGCTGGGGACTGCGATCGAAGAAGTGCTTTTGGTGCATACTAACCTAAGGCAACACGAAAGGGAAAAACGCTGCCTAGAATTATTGGTTCAAGTTGGACTTTCAGCTGACTTTGTTTCGCGCTACCCCCACGAACTTTCGGGGGGGCAACGCCAACGGGTGGTTATTGCGCGAGCACTAGCCGTAGAACCCAAGGTGCTCTTGTGCGACGAGTCAGTAGCAGCCTTGGACATTTCTGTACAAGCACAGGTATTGAATCTCTTGAATGAGTTAAAAGAAAAACTACAGCTTTCCTACCTATTCATTTCCCATGATTTGGCTGTCGTAAAACATATGGCCGATAAAATCATCGTGATGCATGAAGGGATCATTGTGGAAGAAAACGAGGCAGATGCCCTGTACCAAGGACCACAAACCAACTTTAGCAAAAAGCTTTTGGAGGCCATACCGGAGCGAAACTGAAAAAAGTATACCTTTAGCTAACCTAATGTAACTCATGAAAAACCTACTTTTCGTACTCCTCCTTTTTTTTACATTAAACACCTATGGACAAATCATCTTTGAAAAAGGGTAACTGATTCATAATTATCTAAAATAACGAAACTGCATCTAAATGAATCTCTCTCTAAAAAAACTCAAAAAACAATTTACCTATTACCAACAATTGGGTGAAAAAACATTTGCTCAATTGCCAGAGGAAAGCTTGTTTTGGCAAGCCAACGAGGAAAGTAATAACATTGCCCATTTGGTGCAACACTAGTCTGGAAACATGTTATCTCGATGGACCGATTTCTTGACAACCGATGGCGAAAAAGAATGGCGCAATCGGGAGGAAGAATTTCGCCCAAACTTGACCACAAAAATAGAAGTAATTGAGCAATGGAATAAAGGGTGGAATTGTTTACACAAAGCACTTGAGTCCATGTCTGATGTAGATCTAGAAAAAGAAATCTTCATTCGAAATATGGGCAATACCGTTATCGAGGCAATTCACCGTCAATTGGCGCATTATGCCTATCATATTGGGCAAATTGTTTTTATTGGTAAGCTCATTCGGAACGAGCAATGGGAAACGCTATCTATTCCAAAAGGTGCTTCTGAGGACTACAACAAAGAAAAGTTTTCTAAACCTAGGCGGACGGAACATTTCACCGATGATCTGTAAAAGTTAATGCAGAAAAACCATGAAAGAATTACGCAAAGAAATTGTGGCATGCACGTATTGTGTCCCTCACTTGGCCCTTGGACCAAATCCTGTGTTGTCTGCCACAAAAGAAAGTAAAATCATCATTATTGGTCAGGCACCTGGAATGGTGGTCCACAAAAGTGGCATCCCCTGGGAGGACAAAAGCGGAGATACACTTCGAGCATGGATGGGTATCGACAGAGAGCGTTTTTATGATCCGCTACAAGTAGCTTTAATCCCTATGGGCTTCTGTTATCCCGGGAAAGGAAAATCGGGAGATTTACCCCAATAGTTTGTTTTGCCCCACCCCTCACCAAGAAACAATATCTGGCAGGCCAAAAACACTTGGTTTAAAACCCATGTGCTTCCGCACTTAAAAACCAGCATTGCCAAAGCCCTTGCTTAAGGTGCAGGATTTGGAATACTTTCTTGCACCTTTTCGATGGCTTTAAGCATTTCTTTGCTTAGGTTTAGCTCAATGGAATCAATATTTTCTTTCAATTGATCCAAGCTCGAAGCCCCAATAATATTGGCGGTCACAAACGGGCGACTGGTCACAAAGGCTAGCGCCATTTGCGTAAGTGAAACTCCGAATTCTTGGGCTACTTGGTAGTAAGACTCGGTCGCTTTAATGCTATTCTCACCATTGAATCGAGCTAAATTTGGGAACAATTTAAACCGAGAGTTTTCAGGCATTCCATTTCGGTACTTCCCCGTTAGTCGACCAAAACCAAGCGGTGAATAGGCCAATAGCCCCATATCTTCACGCATACATACTTCAGAATTCCCCACTTCAAACAAACGATTGAGTAAGTTATAGGGGTTTTGAACCGTGATCATTTTAGGATAACCCTGTTTGGCCAATTCAACAAAACGCATAATTCCCCAAGGAGTTTCGTTGGACAAGCCAATCTGTTTAATTTTTCCCTCCTCAATTAGGGTGGCTAAGGTTGCCAAGATTTCTTCAAAATTATCTTCCCAAGGGTCATTATCTGGATGATTTCTATACCCACGTACACTAATAAAATTGGTCTTTCTTTCGGGCCAATGCAATTGATATAAGTCAAGATAATCGGTTTGCAAACGCTTTAAACTGCCCTCTACTGCTTCGCGTAAATGTTTTGGGCTGAAGTGTTCGTGATCGCGGATGTGTGCCGTGTAATCACCTGAGCCAGCAATTTTAGACGTTAGAACAATTTGATCTCTTTTCCCAGTTTTCTTGAACCAATTCCCCATGATACGTTCTGTATCGGCATAGGTTTTTGGTGTGGCAGGAACGGGATACAATTCTGCGGTATCGAAGAAATTAATGCCGCGTTCAAGGGCATAATCCATTTGGGCATGTCCCTCTGCCTCGGTGTTTTGGTTGCCAAAGGTCATGGTGCCCAAGCAAAGTTTACTGACCTTAATGTCAGTAGAAGGTAATACAGTATAATCCATAAATTAATTAGTCAACCCGCTCGAGTAATTCAGCAATTTTGTCCAGTTTAGGACTTAAAATCACTTCGATTCGGCGGTTTTTAGCTTTTCCTGCTGCTGCTTTGTTGGAGGCCAACGGAAAGTGTTCTCCGCGACCAGCTGCAGTCAAGTTTTCTGGTTTAATGGTTTTGTTTTTTAACAGTAATTTTACAATTTCGGTAGCGCGCTTGGTCGATAAATCCCAATTTCCACTCAGGTTGTCATTGCCAATATAAGGATCGGTATCGGTATGTCCTTCAATCAAGATAGCGATCTCTGGATTGGCTGCCAAGACACTTCCCAATTGCTTTAGCGCTTGTTTTCCTGTACTTCCAACCGTCCAACTACCCGATTGGAACAAGAGTTTATTTTCCATAGAAACGTATACTTTTCCACCGCGTTGTTCCACAGAGAGGCCATTGCCTTCAAAGCTGTTTAACGCGTTGGCCAAAGTGTTTTTTAAGGTCCCCATAATGGCTTCTTTCTCCGAGATTAGCCCTTCGAGTTCTTCCACTCGTGCAGAGCGGGAAGACAACTCGTTTCGCAAAGAATCTAAGCGACCTCGTTCGTCCAACAATTCTCCTTCTTTGATTTGAATATCTTCCAACAAGCCCCTGTTGGTTTCAATACTCGCTTGCAGGGCTTCGCTGCTGTTTTGTTCTAAGGCGCTATAGGCATCTTGTAGTGTAACCAAAGTTCCCGAAGTTGTGGCCAACAATTGGCTTTGTTTTTCATATTGACCAACCAATTCTCCATAGTGGTAACGCAAAGAATCGTAATTTTTAATCAGGTCTTTGTGCTCGTCTTCTAAGTTGACATGTGCCACCTTTAAGTTTGCATAGCGATCTTCTATCTCATTAAACATTTTCGAGGATACGCAACTTGTAACAAATGGGAAAAGAAGGAATAGGACTATTTTTTTCATGAAATGAACTTATCTATTTGTTTATTCTAGGGTTAATTCTACGACAACCGGACAATGGTCAGAATGATGTGCTTCAGGTAAAATATAGGCTCGATTCATCTTCTCTTTTAAGGGAGTACTGACCAAGGCGTAATCGATTCGCCAACCCTTGTTGTTTGCTCTAGCATTTGCTCGATAACTCCACCAACTGTAGTGGTGAGGTTCTGGATTAAAGGAGCGAAAAGAATCGATGAATCCACTGTCGAGAAATCCGTCCAACCAAGCGCGTTCCTCGGGCAAAAAGCCCGAAACATTTTTATTACGAACGGGGTCATGTATGTCTATGGCTTCATGACAAATGTTATAATCGCCGCAAATGATCAAGTTTGGAATGTCTTTTTTGAGCTGGTCAATGTACGCTTTGAAATCATCCATAAACATAAACTTATGCTCCAAACGTGCCATATTGGTTCCAGAAGGGAGGTATAAACTTATGACAGAGCAGTGTTCAAAGTCGGCACGAATGACCCTTCCTTCGAAATCAATATGATCAATTCCTGTTCCAAATTCAATGTGTTTTGGCGCTACTTTACTTAAAATAGCCACCCCACTGTAGCCTTTTTTTTGCGCCGAAAACCAGTAGTGATTGTAGCCCAAAGCTTCAATTTCGGTCATGTCGACCTGTTCTTCCATGGCTTTCGTTTCTTGCAAACACAAAACATCAGGATTGGCTGCTTTTAACCAGTCCACAAAATCTTTTTTGAGGGCGGCTCGGATACCGTTAACGTTGTACGAAATGATTTTCATCTTCTACTAAAATACAGATTTGTTTCCTATCTTTAAATGTCATTTTAATCTTTATTTTCAAAACTATGAACACTTTATTCAACCTACTGCCCGTTAAAAAATTGCTCTTTTTCTGCTTGATGTTTTTTGGTATGTTCTACGTAAACGGACAGGAGGAACGGTCCAAAGACAGTATTCAACCCAAACATGAAATTCGATTAGACATCTTTCAACTCATTGTTTTGCCGGGAATTGACCTTGCTTACGAACATTTTATCGATGATGTCTCCAGTTGGGGGGTGAGTGCTTTTTTTAATTTCGACCGCTCTTATTATGAAGGTTATCGTTTCGAAAGCTTTGAAATTTCTCCTTATTACCGACTATATTTTCGTGCAAATAAAGCGCCTAATTCTGGCTTTTTTGTACAGCCTTTTTTAAGCGTAACGGAAGGTGTTTATGATCTTTATAGCGAAAATTACGACAACTACGATGAAGCCAATTTTTTTGGACTAGCCGGGGGAGCACTCATTGGACGAAAATGGGTCAATCGAAAAAACTACAGCTTTGAAATACATCTGGGAGTAGGACGCTTTTTCGTTTTTGAAAAAGGCAGTGCTTATCAAGAAGGGACAGCCTATCCAAGAATTAATTTTGCGATTGGAAAACGTTTTTAAATTTTCTGTAACCAGTGCTTAATATTGAGTTTCTCATCCAAAAGTTTAGGGAGGTCCGCAATAGCAACGCGTTCTTGCTGCATACTGTCTCGATCGCGAAGGGTAACCGTTTTGTCTTCCAAGGACTGGTGATCTACCGTAATACAAAAGGGAGTTCCCAAAGCGTCTTGACGACGGTAACGACGACCAACAGCATCTTTCTCATCATAGGCAGTGGCGTGTTCCCATTTAAGGTTGTCAACAATTTCGTTGGCCAATTCCGGCAGCCCATCTTTCTTGACCAATGGCAAAACGGCTACTTTGGTTGGCGCCAATACAGCAGGCAATTTTAAGAGGGTACGACTGCTTCCATCTTCGAGGGTTTCTTCGCGCAGTGCCCAGGAGAACACCGCTAAAAACATACGGTCTAAACCAACCGAAGTTTCGACCACATAGGGGACATAGTTTTCGTTGCGCTCAGGATCGAAATACTGTAGCTTCTTCCCAGAAAATTCCTCATGACTCGAAAGATCAAAATCGGTCCTAGAATGGATTCCTTCCAGTTCTTTGAAACCAAAGGGAAACTTGAATTCTATGTCTGCAGCAGCATCGGCATAGTGCGCTAGTTTTTCGTGATCGTGGAAGCGATAATTTTCTTCGCCCATTCCCAAAGATAAATGCCAGTTCAGTCGGGTTTGCTTCCATTGCTCATACCATTCTTTCTGCGTTCCAGGTGGAATAAAAAATTGCATTTCCATTTGTTCAAATTCACGCATACGGAAGATGAATTGGCGGGCCACAATTTCATTTCGGAATGCTTTCCCTGTTTGTGCAATTCCAAAAGGAATTTTCATACGTCCCGTTTTTTGCACATTCAAGAAATTGACAAAAATTCCTTGTGCCGTTTCTGGACGTAAATACAAATCCATGGCCGAGTCGGCCGAAGCCCCCAGCTTGGTGCCGAACATTAAATTGAATTGTTTGACATCGGTCCAATTGCGTGAACCAGATTCTGGACAGGCAATGTCCAATTCCTCAATCAGGTTTTTAACGTCCGCTAAATCCTCTTTTTCGAGGGACTGTCCCAATCGCTTGAGGATGGTGTTTATCTTTTCTTGGTAACCAATTACACGAGGGTTGGTTGCGACAAATTGTTCCTTATCAAAACTCTCGCCAAAACGTTTTGCTGCCTTGCCAACTTCTTTTTCGATTTTCGTTTCGATCTTTGCACAATAGTCTTCCACCAAAACATCTGCACGGTAGCGCTTTTTGGAATCTTTATTGTCGATCAAGGGATCATTAAACGCATCGACATGTCCTGAGGCTTTCCAGGTGGTTGGATGCATAAAAATGGCTGCATCTATTCCCACAATATTACTGTGGAGTTGTACCATGGATTTCCACCAATAGTCGCGGATGTTTTTCTTTAGGGCTACCCCGTTTTGAGCATAGTCGTAAACGGCACTTAGTCCATCGTAAATTTCACTTGAAGGGAATACAAAACCGTATTCTTTTGCGTGGGAAATGATCTTTTTAAAATCTGTCATGGGACAAAAATAACCCTTTTTCGTATTTTGTGATAACCAAATCGTATTGAAATGCTTAATGTTATTCTTCGCCTGCTGAATGAAGTCTTTTCCCTTGTCTTTCCGCAACAGTGTTTGGGCTGCGGAAGAGAACTTTTTGCTACACAAAAAATCATTTGTTTTTCTTGTGAGCTCGACTTACCCTTGACCTATTTTCACTTACAGCATGGAGCAAAATTGCGTGATAAAATGGGTTTAAATCCAGCCTTGAAAGAAGTATTCTCACTCTACTTTTTCAACAAAAACGGATGCATTGAAAGCTTGTTGTATCAATTGAAGTACAAAGGAAACAAAAGGGTTGGTCACTTTTTTGGTCAGAAAATGGCAGGAATTATTACCGAAAAAAAACTCTCTTTCGATGGGATTATTGGCGTTTCATTGCACCCCAAGCGAAAACGAAAACGCGGCTTCAACCAAATGGATCTTATTGGAATATCGCTGAGCGCCTCTAGTGGAATTCCCTATTGTAAAGATGCGCTTGTTCGCACAAAAAATACTCCAGCACTTTCCAAAACAAAAGGAGATCGCGCCCAAGTTGTTGGAAATGCTTTTGCCTTTAATCCTGCTAAAAAACTAGCCGCTGGACACTATCTTTTGATCGACGATATCTACACCACCGGAGCAACGCTAAATGCTTGCAGTTCCCTTTTATTTTCAGATTCTAGGCTTGAACTAAGTATTGCGACCATTGCCTATAGAGATTAACAGATTATTGTTTTACTTTTACATCCTATGCGAAAAACACTCGCCCTCATTACGCTAATCCTCTGCATTGTATCGACCACACAATGCGCCAAAAGAGGAACGCCCACTGGTGGAGCAAAAGACAGCATACCCCCCGTTTTATTGAACGCTAATCCTCCCCTTGAATCGGTTAATTTTGATGCTGAACGGGTAGTTATGGTTTTCGACGAATACATTAAGCTGAGCGATATCGCGAACCAACTGATTGTTTCTCCCCCTTTAGAAACCAGTAGTTATAAAATTTTACCTGAGGGAACTGTTAGCAAAAAAGTGGAAATTCGTTTTGAGGAACCCCCGCGAAACAACACCACTTACACCTTTAATTTTGGATCGGCCCTTAAAGATTACAACGAAGGAAACCCGTTACCCTTTTTCAATTACACATTCTCCACTGGCGCCTACCTCGATTCACTTCGCCTTTCTGGTATTGTGATGGATGCCTATGAAATCGATTCGTTAAAGGGAGTTTCAATTCATTTATATCCTATTGATTCGACCTATACCGACTCCACCATTTACCTCAACAAACCCCTCTATGTGGGGAATACACTGGACAGTATTTACTTTAATTTACAAAGTTTAGCTCCGGGGGAATACGCGTTTTTAGCGATTCAAGATGTGGGAAAAAACTATCTGTATGACCAAGGTCTGGACAAGATTGGCTTTTTTGAAAAGCCCATTCGTTTGCCAGAAGATTCGCTGAAGTTTCCGTTTTTATTCAAGGAAAAAGCTGCTTTCCGATGGGGACGACCACGTGTTGTTAACGACCATCATTTAGAATTTGGCTACTTTGGTGAAGTGGGTGAGCAACAAATTATTTTTGATTCCCTCTTTGCAGAAACATCCAATGGATTCTTCACCCGAGACCGCAAAAAAGACACCCTTCACTATTGGTTTCAGCCTCAAAAAGAAATGGACTCTTTGGTGATTGGACTAGAAGAGCTGGACTCTATTCGCACAATCATATTGAAGCCCTATAAACTGGAGAAAGATTCCCTTCAACTTTCCTTGACACCAAAAAATGGGAAAATCCTTCATTTTTTAGACACCTTAACCATTGAAAGCAATCTCCCTGTTCGGGAAATAAACGAGGACTTTATTCAGATTTTTGACATTGACACTCTTGAAGTTGATTTTAGTACCCGTTTAGACGAAAACAAAGATCGCGTCTATGTCTCTTTTGAAAAAGTACCCAACGATTTTTACCGCATCCAACTTTTACCGAATGCCATTACTGATTTCTTGGGCGCGACCAATGACACCTTAATGCACAGTGCACGAACGCAAGCCATCGAAAAATATGGCACACTCTTTCTGACCATTGACCGGAAAGATCGAAGCATCCCTTATTTCTTTGAAATCATTGACCGCAATGGAAAGGTGGTACGGAAGGTTCGTCAAAACAACGAGGACAATTATACAATTGAATTCTTATTGCCCAATGATTACCAGATTAGGTATGTCAAGGACGTAAATAACAATGGTAAATGGGACACTGGAAATTATTTAGAGAAACGCCAACCCGAACAAGTTGTTTACCTTAAAGAGGTATTGAGTTTACGGGCCAACTGGGATTTGATCGAAACCCTTACGATTGAATAAGGAAGTGGTCTCTATCGTTTAAGAAATTGAGTTTACTTCTCACCAATTGCTGCTTGCTTTTCTCCAATTGAATAGTGATTTGTCCTGGTTCATTTTTGGTGGTTCCGCCTAGTTGTACTCCCAAGAAATCATAGATCGCTGTATGACCAGGATACTGCAAATCTGATCCATCAGTGCCAATACGGTTAACGCCTATACAATAACTCATGTTCTCGATTGCACGCGCCGTTAAAAGGGTGTCCCAAGCGTGAATGCGCTTGTGGGGCCAGTTGGCGGTGTAAATGAGCAAATCATAGTCCATGGTGTTTCTTCCCCAAACAGGAAAGCGTAAATCATAGCATACCCGCAAACAAATCTTCCAGTCTTTATAGGTTATTATTCCGTCGTTTTGACCCGCAGCATAGGCCTTGTGCTCACCGGCTAAGGTAAACGTATGGCGCTTGTCGTAGTATTGAACTTCCCCGCTAGGAGCAACAAACAAAAAACGGTTGTAGATTTTTCCTTGGTCGCGAATAATGGTGCTTCCGCAAAGTGCAGCGTTCTGCTTTTTTGCCCAGTCTTGCATCCACACTACAGTAGGTCCATCCATGGGTTCAGCAAATGTTTCGGCTTCCATGGTAAAACCCGTAGCAAACATTTCGGGTAAAACAACCAAATCAGTGGAGGGGAGATCCACCAATTGCTCGGCCAAATGTGTGAAATTCTTTTCTTTATCCTGCCAAAAAAGGTGGGTTTGTAGCGCGCTAACAGTCAATCGAGATTCCATATCTTTATGCTTTAGTGTAAAGATGAAAACTTTGCGCTAAATCATGGTAAAAAACCACCTCTTTTATTTTCAATCTATGGCACAAATTCTACTTCCCCTCCCAAAAGCTATCTTGTTTGATATGGATGGCACCCTGGTGGACAATATGCACTTTCATCATATTGCTTGGATGCGATTTATTGAAGAAAAAAAGTTAAACATCGATGCAGAAACCTTTGAACGGGATTACCACAAAGGCACCTTGATCGAGGTCATGGCGCGCTTCTTCCCTCATCTAAAAACCGAAGCAGCATTGCGGAAAGTGGGGAATGAAAAAGAAGCTTTGTTTCGGGAAATCTATCGACCAAACATAAAACCCATCAATGGACTACTTCAATTTTTAGATCGGTTGAAAGAGAAAAATATCCCCATTGGCTTGGCCACCATGGGCGATCAAAACAATATTAACATGACCTTGACAGAATTGGGAATTCTCGACTATTTCCACTCCACCACAGGTGGCCACGAGATCGAAAAAGGTAAACCACAACCTGATATTTTCTTAAAGGCAGCCCATAAAATTGGAATTGCTCCCAAAGATTGCCTTGCCTTTGAAGATACGCAGTCGGGCATTAATTCGGCTCGAGCAGCTGGTATGAAGGTCGTAGGGGTAGCTACTCAGTTTTCAAAAACACAACTTTTAGCCCTGGGTTGTTGTCATGCCATTAGCGATTATCGTGAGCTTGAATTTATTTAAATCCCTTACAAGAATCAACTTATCCATTTAGCCATGAAAAAAAATCTATCCCTACTACTACAGCTAGGCCTTTTCGGATGCCTAAGTTATTTTTTACATGAACTAGCCCACCTATTCGCCCACTACAGTTTGGGTCACACCGTAGATTTTAAAATCAACCATATGACACTAATCACTCCAAAGGTCATTAGCGCTCCTTGGCAACAAGCTTGGGTTTCGGGCAGTGGAGCCTTGTTTAGCTTTGCACAAGGCGGGATCGCTTTTTACATGCTGAAAAAGCATGCTTCTCTTCTTTGGTTTAACGTTCTGCTTGCAGCTTTTAGTCTTCGTTTTGCAGCGGCTTTGTTGGGTTTGGTCAACTCGAGCGATGAAATTAAGACCAGTATTGCCATGGGCCTACGAAGCTACTTTTGGACAATCGTGGTGTTGGGTGGGCTCTTTTTAATGCTCAATAGTGGGAGAAAAGTAGTGGGTATCCCAACAAAGCAAGTTTTAGGGCATTTTCTGTTTCTCCTTTTGGTGACTTACCTTTTTAGCTTGATTTCGGTTTAAGCTATTTCCATAAAAAAACCCTTACTGAAAATTCAGTAAGGGTTTTTTTGAATGTTAATCTATACTTATCCTTTCACAGAAGCCGATAAATATTCGCGGTTCATGCGAGCGATGTTTTCGAGAGAAATTCCCTTTGGGCATTCTACTTCGCAAGCTCCGGTATTGGTACAATTTCCAAAACCTTCATCGTCCATTTGCTTGACCATGCTCATAACGCGATCTGCTGCCTCCACTTTTCCTTGCGGTAATAAGGCATATTGCGATACTTTGGCCGAAACAAATAACATGGCCGATGCGTTTTTACAAGAGGCTACACAGGCACCACAACCAATACAGGTTGCAGCATCAAAAGCCTTGTCAGCATCGTGCTTGTCAATTGGAATAGAGTTGGCATCTTGGGTGTTCCCTGAAGTATTCACACTTACAAAGCCTCCCGCATGTTGGATACGGTCAAAGGCAGAACGGTCTACGGCCAAATCTTTCACTACTGGGAAAGCATTGGCGCGGAAAGGCTCAATGGTGATGGTGTCGCCATCTTTGAACTTGCGCATGTGTAATTGACAGGTAGTCACCAAACGGTCTGGACCGTGGGCCTCTCCATTAATATACATGGAACACATACCGCAAATTCCTTCACGACAATCATGATCAAAGGCCACAGGATCAATTCCCTTTGCAATTAATTCTTCATTGTGTACGTCCATCATTTCCAGGAAAGACATATCCGGGGATATGTTCTCTATGGAATAAGTCTCGATACTTCCGGTGGCATCAGCATTTGCTTGTCGCCAAATTTTTAAGGTTAGATTCATAATTCTATTTGTATGAACGTGTTTTTACTTCAATTTCTTCATAGTTCAACGCTTCCTTGCACAACACAGCATCTGCTGGTTCTCCTTTGTATTCCCAAGCAGAAACAAAGGTGAAGTTTTCATCGTCACGCATAGCCTCTCCTTCTGGTGTTTGGGATTCTTCACGGAAGTGACCACCACAAGATTCTGTTCTTTCTAGAGCATCTTTGGCAAACAATTCTCCTAGCTCGAGGAAATCAGCAACACGACCAGCTTTGGCCAATTGCTCGTTAAATTCGTTTGCTGTACCGGGAACATTTACATTTTTATAGAAATCTTCACGCAAAGCTTTAATTTCAGCCATGGCTTCTTTTAGCTCAGTAGCGTTACGCGACATACCACATTTGTTCCACATAATTTTCCCCAGCTTTCTGTGGTAGTAATCTACGGTATTGGTTCCCTTGTTGTTGATGAAGGCATCGATTTGATCTTGTACCGCTTTTTCGGCAGCATCAAACTCTGGGGAATCGGTATTAATGGCTCCGGTTCGAATATCATCGGCCAAGTAATCTCCAATGGTATAGGGCAAAACAAAGTATCCATCGGCCAATCCTTGCATTAAAGCCGAAGCACCTAAGCGGTTAGCACCGTGATCAGAGAAGTTTGCCTCTCCAATGGCATAACATCCAGGAATACTGGTCATTAAGTTATAATCAACCCACACACCTCCCATGGTATAGTGTACCGCAGGATAAATCATCATAGGTGTTTCGTAGGGATCTTGATCCACAATTTTTTCGTACATCTGGAAAAGGTTTCCATATTTGGCACGAACAACACCTTGGCCTAATCTTTTAACCAAAGCAGCGTCGTTTTCGTCCAAACCTTTTACGTGCGCTTCTTCTTTTCCGTAGCGGATAATGGCCGAAGCAAAATCTAAATAAACGGCTTCTCCAGTTTTGTTTACACCATAACCTTCGTCACAACGTTCTTTTGCCGCACGGGAGGCAACATCACGCGGTACTAAGTTTCCAAAAGCGGGATAACGGCGTTCTAAATAATAATCGCGATCTTCTTCTTTAAGCTGAGTTGGGCTTAATTTCCCTTCGCGTATGGCTTTTACATCTTCTATGTTTTTGGGTACCCAAATACGTCCGTCATTACGTAATGACTCAGACATCAAGGTCAATTTAGATTGATGGTCTCCAGAAACGGGAATACAAGTTGGGTGAATTTGCGTAAAACATGGATTTGCAAAATGCGCTCCCTTTTTGTGAATTTTCCATCCAGCAGAAACATTACTTCCCATGGCATTGGTGGAAAGGAAAAAGACATTTCCGTATCCTCCAGAGGCAATGACTACAGCGTGCGCACCATGGCGTTCAATTTTTCCATCAACTAAGTTACGGGTAATGATTCCGCGAGCTTTTCCGTCTACAAGAACCAAATCCATCATTTCGTGACGGTTGTACATTTTAATTTTTCCACGACCTATTTGGCGGTTCATGGCAGAGTAGGCCCCTAATAATAATTGTTGACCCGTTTGTCCTTTGGCGTAAAAAGTCCTAGAAACCAATACTCCTCCGAACGAACGGTTATCGAGTAATCCTCCATAATCACGTGCAAAAGGAACTCCTTGAGCTACACATTGGTCAATGATGTTGGTTGAAACCTCAGCAAGGCGGTGTACATTAGATTCTCTTGAACGATAATCTCCTCCTTTAATGGTGTCATAAAAAAGACGGTAGGTAGAGTCTCCATCTCCTTGATAATTCTTTGCCGCGTTAATTCCTCCTTGAGCAGCAATCGAGTGGGCTCTTCGTGGAGAATCTTGAAAACAAAATGTTTTTACATTGTAGCCTAACTCAGCCAAGGTTGCTGAAGCTGATGCTCCGGCCAAACCTGTTCCCACAACAATAACGTCGATTAGACGTTTGTTGGCTGGACTAACCAAGTTGATATGACTCTTGTGGTTGGTCCACTTATCGGCCAATGGGCCTTTAGGTATTTTTGAATCTAAGGTTGCCATATTAAAATGCGGTTAAATGGTGAAACAAAGCAATGAAAACAAAGCCAAGCGGAATTCCGATGGCAAATGCCGTTGTAAAGCCTTTGATTGCTCGTGTATATTTATTGTTTGCGCCTAGGGATTGAAAAGAAGAACTGAACCCATGCATCAAATGAAGTGCTAAAAAGCCAAATGAAATAACATACAATCCAACACGAACTGGGTTTTCGAATTTATGTACCATTTCTTCAAAATAACGGCTTGGATTCTCAGGAAGAACCTCGATATATTTATAGTTCATTTCTGGAAACCAAAAATCATAAAAGTGCAAGCCAAGGAAAGACAGGACCACTGCTCCAGAGATGATCATGTTACGAGACATCCATGAGGAATTGGCCGCTCCATTGTTCGTTGCGTATTTATTCGACCGCGCGCTGCGATTTTTAAGGTCTAAAACAAAGCCCATGATGAAGTGAAACACAACACCAAAGATCAAGACTGGCTGTAATGCAAATTGCACCAGTGGGTTGTTCCCCATGAAATGGGATAACTCGTTAAAAACAGTTTCGCTAAAAACGGAGGTAAGGTTGATGGTAAAATGCTGTAATAGGAAAAAAACCAAAAACAAACCTGAAAGCGCCATGGCATACTTTCTTGCTATAGACGACTTGATTAATGCACTCATTTATTTCAATTTAGAGAAACAAAATTAAACCATAAAGCAGTGGGAAAGAAATTATTCTGCCCTATTTTTCTAGTTTATAGCTTCTCTAAACTAGCCAATGATATCTTGTTTAGTTTTTACTGCAAATACTACATTTTTTACTGGAAAAGATTAAACAAGGTTAAAAGGGCAGTGCTATGGCTATGCCAAAAACTTGACGCAATTGTAAATCGCTAAGTGCATTATCGTCATAAACGAGCTGCACCTCAATCATGGCACTCAAATATTCATTCACTTTCATATCGAGAGTTCCTGTATAATCGAGGTCGATGTTTTTAAACTCCTCCAAGTAATTTGAAAAAAGACTGATTTTGTTTGAAAAGAAAACATTTTTCAATACCGGAACTTTGCTTTGCATTGCCAACGAAGTTCCTGCTTCCCAGCGAGAGGTTTCTACTTGTTTGACACCAAAATAGGTCTCTTTCAGACCGATAGATTGGGTAAATGTTTTATCTACAATAATTACACGAGCGGTCAAAGGTTCGAACTGTAGTGTAAATGCGTCTGATTTACGGTAGGATGTTCCAACCCCTAAACGAAGGTAGGCTGGAGAGAAAAAACCCGTCGATTTTATGCGCTCTATGGTGTTGTTTGAATTTTCAAAAAAAGTATAGCCTGGAGTATTCTGGGTTTTTAGATTAAAGGTAGACGACCATTTCCAGGGTTTGTCTGACGCTCGCTCTAACAGAGCATTTATTTCCAAGCGGTCTTCTGTTTTTTTGATAAATTCTTCTGAGTCAATTTTAGCAAACCCAAGGGCAATATCGGCCGTAGATGTCCATAACCAAGCTTCATCTTGATAAGTGATTTTATAATCAAAATTTAATGTCCCACTAAAGTTGGTGGTTCCTCCGGCAAGCCAATTGTTGAAACTAGACTGGTTGACTAGAACGCCTATTTTGCGTTCGTGTTTCCAAGTTTCCAAACTATCCGAAACTTCTTCTTGGGCAAAAAGAAACTGTCCCAGCAAAAGCAGGGACAGGCAACAATATATCGTTAACTTATTTAATTGTAAGGGAAGTGCTTTGGTTGCTTTCTGGGGTTGTAAGTTCAATAGTGTAGGTTTCTTTTGGCAGGTAATGCTTTCCATTTTTAGCAGATTTTAAGGGGTTATTTCTGTATTTCTTTTGGTAGGTTTTTAGGAGGGTTTCTTGAATGGTTAAATCATATCTGATATGATTATAACCAGCTGTTAACTGTCCATCAGCCTGATGAACAACAACTCCTTTTGCGTCTTTGATTTTTAGCGAATAGACATTGTCTTTTTGGGAATAAGCAACAAGTTCAACACTTGGTTCATATACCGACCTCCACTGTGAGCCCGCACTGCCCCAACGTTTAGATTTCTTGATCTCTTTTAGAGAGAAGAGTGTTAAATCTCCTTGTTTCTTTTTCTGTAAAACACTAATATCTGCCTTAAAAATTGAGCGTCCGTGGGTACCCACTAATAGATGGTTTTCCTCTGACTGAATTACTAGATCGTGGACTGCCGCAGTGGTTAAGCCTTTGGAAAAAAGCTCCCATTTTCTTCCTTTATTGGTCGAGACAAAAACGCCCATATCATTGCCTAAATAAAGAATGTTTTCATCTTTTGGGTCCTCCCGAATTACATTGATTGGAGACAAAGGCAGGTTAGAAGCAATGGCTTCCCAGTTTTTCCCGCCATCTTCACTTTTGTAAACGTAAGGCGTAAAGTCATCCCAACGGTATCCGTTTAAAGTGACATAAACCCGGTCTTTTTTGTGGGCTGAGGCCACCACTCTACTCACCCATAAATCTGATGGAAAGGAATCAGAAATACGCTCCCAACTTCCGCCACCATTGGTAGTTCTATGCACATAGCCATCATCGCTTCCTGTGTAAATATAACCAAATTGAAAGGGTGATTCGCTTATGGTTGTCAGGGTGCCATAGGCTACATTTCCTTTTCGTCCGCCTTGGGTTAAATCGGCTGAAATGGTTTCCCAGTCGTTTCCTTGATTGAGTGATCGATGTAATTTATTTCCCCCAAAATAAAGAATGTCTTGGTTGTGAGATGACAACAGTATGGGCGTTTGCCAGTTAAATCGATAAGGAGATTCACCTAGGGTATGTTTTGGCTGAATGGCTTTTCGCCCATTAGTTTCTAGGTTTAATCGGTAGTAATTTCCAAATTGAAAACCAGTATAAACAATGTTGCTGTTGCGGTTGTCGATTTGAACTTTCATCCCGTCGCCGCCCATAATAGAGGTCCACGGGTTGTGTCCTGTAGATTGCCAGCGCTCGTTGTCTACCGCATTGTGGGCGCCTTTCCATACGCCATTGTCTTGCAAACCACCATATACATTATAGGGTTTTTGGTTGTCAACATTGATGGCGTAAAATTGCCCCACAGCCGTAGAGTTATTCTTCATCCAGTGTGCTCCATCATCATAGGTGATATTAACTCCTCCATCATTCCCATTGATTAAATGTCCTTCAACTGCTGGATTGATCCAAAGCGCATGGTGGTCGGAATGCACATTTGACTTTCCAATGGAAGCAAATGTTTTTCCACCATCGTTAGAGCTTAAAATAGGAACACCATAGATATATATTTTGTCTTGATTTTTTGGATGCACATGAACGTGTCCAAAATAGTACCCGTAACTGTAGTAAATATCATTGAGATAGCCTTTGTGTGTTTTTACCCAGGTTTTACCGCCATCGGAACTCTTGTATACCTCAGCCCCTACAACGGGTGTGTCAAACAGTAAGGTGTTGGCATTTTCTAAATAGGTGGCCAAGTCTTTGGGCATAACGACACCCGCTTTGACACTGTTTTTCAAATTGGCTGCACGGTACTTTTCTTGAAAATTATTTTCCTTTAAAAACGCATTGAGTTTTTTGTCTTCTAGGGCCAAGAAATCTGCCTTACTCATGGTTTTAAAATCTGCCTTAGACAAGCCTTCCTTTTTTTCGTTTGCTTCTTCTGGGCGACGAAATTGGGAATCATGGATTGCATAGAGCGTGTTTTGATCGTATACCGCTAAACCGATTCTACCAACTCCTTCTCCTGTAGGGAAACCGCTTGCTTGGGTACTAATCAGTGCCCAGTTTTCTCCTGCGTCTGTACTTTTGTAAATAGCTGAATTGGGTCCGTTTCCTGAAAAATTCCAGGCTTTTCTATCCTTCTCCCAAGCAGTAGCATATTGAATACTAAAATTTTCTGGGGCTACAGACATATCAATAATCCCTGTTTCATCATTGATAAACAAACGTTGTTCCCATGTCTTTCCTCCGTCTTTGGTGACGTAAACCCCTCTTTCACTGTTGGGTGAATACAAATGACCAGTTACTCCTACAACAAGGTGATTTTCATCCATAGGATTAATGAGGATTTTACCAATATGTTGGCTATCTTCTAGGCCTGATTTTTGCCAGGTTGCGCCATTATCGGTTGTTTTTAATAGACCAATTCCCGCGTAAGAGGAACGCGAGGCATTGTTTTCTCCGGTTCCAACCCAGAGCGTTCGTGTTGGCCAATGCATGGAAATTTCACCAATATTTTGGGTGGGTGCATTGTCAGAAATTGGATCAAAACTTATACCATTGGTTGTGGTATGCCAAACCCCGCCCGAAGCGTAGGCAACATAAAACTCTGCTGCATTTTCTGGATTTACTGCCAGGGCAACCACACGACCACTCATCACCTTTGGTCCAATATTTTCAAAGGAAATATTTTTTACCAATGATGCTTCTTGTATTTCTTCAAGTGCGTCTACCGAAGTCATCAAAGCCGTAGCCGAAGTTGGTGCCGTTTGCGCAAAAGCTAAACTGGTTACTAAAAGCAATAGTGGTGTGAAAAATGATTTCATTGGTTTGGTTTTAATGTGAAAAATACAACTTTTTTCCAATGGGTCGAATTGAAAGAATTAGAATGCGCTATTTTTCCTATTTTTATCAAAAACAATTCTATGCGCTACCAACCTCTTTCCGCTTCTTTTTACCGTTCCAATCGATCGCGCTTTATGGCACAAATGAACGGAAACAGTTTGGCTGTTTTTAATTCAAATGACATTTATCCAATTAGCGCCGATTCTACCCTCCCCTTTGCACAACACAGGGATATTTTTTACCTCTGTGGCGTAGATCAAGAAGAAAGTATTTTGGTTTTGTTCCCCAACGCAATTGACCCTCAACACAGAGAAGTTCTTTTTGTACGTGAGACCAACGCACATATTGCTGTTTGGGAAGGTGCAAAGCTTAGCAAGGCGCAAGCCACAGCTTTAACGGGAATAGAAACGGTGTATTGGTTAAGTGATTTTGACCGTGTTTTTCAAGAGCTTTCTACACAATGCGAACGCTTTTATTTTAACACAAATGAACATTACCGACAGGCGGTAGAAACCCAAACCCGTGAAGATCGATTTATTGCAAAATGTAAACAAGATTATCCTGCCCATAGCGTGGCCAAAAGCAATCCAATTTTACAACAATTACGCTCGGTAAAAGCAGCAGAAGAAATTGCACAAATGCAAACCGCCTGCAATATTACAGAAAAAGGGATTCGTCGTTTGCTGGGCTTTATAGAGCCTGGCGTGTGGGAATATGAAATTGAGGCAGAACTCGCCCATGAATTTCTAAAAAATCGTTCCAAAGGTTTTGCTTATACGCCCATCATCGCCTCGGGAAACAATGCCAATGTTCTCCATTATACCGAAAACAACTGTCAATGCAAAGCAGGCGAATTAATCTTGATGGATGTGGCGGCAGAATATGGGAATTACAGCAGTGATCTTACCCGAACTTTCCCCGTATCTGGACGTTTTACGGACCGTCAAAGAGCTGTTTATGAGGCTGTTTTACGGGTGAAAAAAGAAGCGACAAAATTACTTACTCCAGGAACTATTTGGAAAGAGTTTCATGTTGAAGTGGGAGCGTTAATGACGAGGGAGTTATTGGAGTTAGGGCTCCTTGACAAACTCGATGTTGCCCATCAGGACCCCAATAGCCCTGCTTATAAAAAGTATTTTATGCATGGCACTGCACATCATATAGGTTTAGACACCCATGATTATGGATTACTGCATTTGCCCATGGAAGCCAATATGGTCTTCACGGTTGAGCCTGGTATTTACATTCCTGAAGAAGGCTTTGGTATCCGCATAGAAGACGATGTTGTGGTGCAACAAGAGGGAGAACCCGTCAATTTAATGGCTAATATCCCTATTGAAGCAGAGGAGATTGAGGACTTAATGAATCGTTAGTGGCAGCCACAATCGGTTCCGCAATCAGAATCTTTTTTCTTGAAAAACTTTAGGTAAAGTAAACGCACTGCCCAAACAGACACACCCGCTACCAATAAGGCTTGAAGAATTTCCATTAGGTCAGAATTTGATAAACGACTAAAGCAGACAGATAGGCAATGGCCGTCATACTAAACAACTGTATCATGGGCCACTTCCAGCTGTTGGTTTCTTTTTTCACAATCGCCAGGGTGCTCATACATTGCAATGCAAAGGCATAAAAGAGCATGAGGGAAATCCCGGTTGGCAAATCAAAAAGCGCTTTTCCATTGGGCTTACGTTCGGCTGCCATTCGATTTTTAATGGTTTCTTCTTGGTCGTTTCCAACACTGTAAATGGTGGCCAAGGTTCCCACAAAAACCTCTCTAGCGGCAAATGAACTGATTAAGGCAATGCCAATTTTCCAATCAAAACCAAGGGGTGCAATGGCCGGCTCAATGCTTTTCCCTAAAATCCCAATAAAAGAATGTTCTAGTTTGTAGGAAGCGATTTTGGTCGACAAGTCTTCTTCACTCAATTGATTTGGCGCCTGTTGTTCACGCACAATTTCTTCCGCATTATTAAACTGTTCTCCCAGACCAAAAGAGGCCATTACCCACAATAAGATTGAAATGGCTAAGATGATTTTTCCCGCTTCCACCACAAAGGATTTCGTTTTCTCAAAAACCGTGATCGCAACATTCTTTATAAGTGGTAGCTTGTAGTTGGGCATTTCAATGACAAAATAGGTCTTGGATTGAATTTTCAAGAGTTTATTGAGCAAAGCCGCTGAGAGCAGAGCCATCACAAAGCCTAATAAATAGAGTCCCATTAGGGTTAATCCTTGGTACCCCATTCCTAAGAAGTTTCCTTGGGGAATGACCAGTGAAATCAAAATGAGATAGACCGGCAAACGCGCAGAACAGGTGGTAAAGGGTGTAACCAAGATGGTGATGAGACGCTCTTTCCAATTTTCAATGTTTCGGGTTGCCATAACAGCAGGAATGGCACAGGCTGTTCCAGAAATGAGGGGAATAACACTCTTACCACTCAAACCGTATTTGCGTAATCCGCGGTCCATTAAAAAGACCACTCTACTCATGTAGCCTGTTTCTTCCAAGACGGCAATGAAAAGAAAAAGAAAGGCGATTTGTGGAATAAAAATAACAATACCTCCCAAACCAGAAATGATTCCCTCTGCCAGTAAATTGGTGAATAATCCTGGCGGTAGTTTGTCTTTGGTCAACTCGCTTAGCTTGGTGAAGGATTCGTCGATAAAATCCATGGGAATACTACTCCATTCAAAAATGACTTGGAAAATGGTGAGTAGAATCATAAAGAAAATAATGTATCCCCAAAAACGATGGATCAAAACGCGATCTAGTTTCGAACGAATATCAGTCGCTTTATTGATGTCGACGGTGTAGGTTTCTTTGAGGGCATTATTAATGACCTGATAACGCTTGATGGTTTCCTTTTGTTGCAGTCGTTTTAAATGCGATTCGGACTGGGTTTTATAGGCCGTAGCATCTTCAACTTTCTTCCGTTCCAGCTTGGCGAAATTCACATCTTGGGTAATCACCAACCAGAGTTTATACAAGGATTGATTTGGGAAAACTTTTTCTAAGTTCTGGAAATAATCTTTATCGATTGCATGAATATCTGTAATGCTTTCTTTAGACAACAAACGATAGTCGAGAAGGAAGGTTTTTAATTGATCGATCCCGGTGTTCTCACGGGTACTAATCAAGGCGATTTTCGTTTTTAATTTTTCTTCCAGCAGGGCAATATCTAGCGAAATACCTTTGCGTTTCATGCGGTCGGACATATTGATGACCAAGAGGGTAGGTATTTCTAAATCCTTGATTTGGGTGAACAACAAGAGGTTGCGCTTCAGGTTTTCAATGTCCGAAATCACCACCGCCACATCTGGATAGTCTTTATCGTTCTTGTTGAGCAAGAGTTCTATCACCACACTCTCATCCATCGAAGATGCATTGAGGCTGTAGGTCCCCGGAAGGTCTATTATATGTGCTTTGGTCGTTCGGTTTAAACGACAGCTTCCTTGTTTTTTTTCAACAGTAATGCCCGGATAATTTCCCACCTTTTGATTCAAACCCGTTAACGCATTGAACACCGATGTCTTCCCGGTGTTGGGATTTCCAATGAGCGCTACATTTAGGTTAGTGCTCATGCGATCAAATCTATGGTTATGTGTTGGGCCGTTTCTTTTCGAATGGCCAAGTGGCAGCCATCAATAACCAAATACATGGGGTCTTTTAACGGAGCGAGCTGCTCTAGGTGAACTTCGTTTCCGGGTAAACAACCCATTTCAATCAGTTTCAACGGAAGCAAATCGGTATCGATCGATACAATTCTTCCGCGCTGATTTTTTTCGATCTGATCTAAGGTGATCATTATTTAGAATGAGTTTAAAGAAGCAAAAGTAACGGAAAAAGCCACCCTTCGCAAATTAAGGGGAATTATATTTTTTTGTTTAAAATCCGTATTCTTCTTTCAGTGTAACAAGATCTAGCTTTAGACTATCCATGGCTGTTTTGCTTGTACCATCATAATAACCGCGGATGCGTTTGTCGGGGTCAACAAGAACAAAGTTTTCGGTATGGATCATGTCGTGGGGACCACCGTCACCGTCTTCTTTCACCACAAAATAGGATTTGCGCGCAAGGGTATAAATTTCTTTTTTATTGCCTGTAAGTAAATTCCATTTTGCATCAATTACCCCTTTTTCGAGCGCATATTTTTTTAATTGTGGCACCGAATCAATTGCTGGAGTAACACTAAAGGACAATAACTTTATGTTTTCGTCATCCATAATATACTGCTGAATATAAACCATATTATCGGTCATGATGGGACAAATGGAAGGACAAGTTGTGAAAAAGAAATCGGCAACATAGATTCTATTTTCATAATCGCGCTGACTAATGCTTTGACCGTTTTGATTGGTCAGTTTGAAATCGGCAATCTTATGGTACTTCTTAATGTGCTGTAAACTACTGTCTACCAATTCAAAGCTAACCTCTGCTGGTTGATAAATGGGGAGGATTTTCCGCGGCGTTAAAGCGTTGAAAAATAGGTACAAGATTATAGCCGAGAGTCCGGAAAAAAACAATAGAAAGGTTTTGTAACGAGTAAAAAAGTGTTCCATAACTACAACAAAAATACATTCTTTTTTGGGGTTTTTTGGTGCGAACGAATTGTTAAAACAAAGATAAATGCAACAAGGCAAGGACGGTACCCGTGGAAATTCTTATTTTTGGGCTTCATTGAAAAAACCTCCCCCCTATGGATCCAGCTTTAATCAAAGGCATTCAGTTATTATTAAGTTTATCAATATTGGTCGTTTTACACGAGCTAGGGCATTTTATTCCCGCAAAATTATTCAAAACTAGGGTAGAGAAATTTTATCTTTTTTTCGATGTGAATTTTGCGCTTTTTAAAAAGAAAATTGGCGAAACCGAATACGGAATTGGTTGGTTACCCCTTGGTGGTTATGTTAAAATTTCAGGGATGATCGACGAAAGCATGGACACCGAACAAATGAAGCAGGCTCCACAGCCGTGGGAATTTCGCTCCAAACCAGCTTGGCAACGTTTGATTATTATGTTGGGTGGAGTTACTGTGAATATTATTCTAGGTTTTTTGATCTACATGATGATTCTCTTTGTTTGGGGGAAAGAAGTGCTCCCAACAGAGGCTGTTCCTAATGGACTCAATGCTGCTCCCATTGCTCAAACCATTGGATTTCAGGATGGGGATCAAATTTTAACGGTCGATGGTGAACCCATGGAGTATGTTCTTGACATTAACCGTCATTTGTTTTTACGCAGTCCAAACAGCATAGAAGTTCTACATACCAACGGCCAGCGCGAAGTATTGAACATTCCAGAAGACTTTGGTTCTACCATGTTTGAAAGCGGAGACATGTTCCCGTTGACGCCTAGAGGAACCATTTTTGTGGACAGCTTATACCCTGGAAACCCTGTAGAAATAGCAGGTATTGAAGTGGGCGATCAATTGATTTCTTATGATGGAAATACCATCAATTCTCTCGATGATTTAAAAAGCGAAGAATTGCGTTCAAAGGACAGCATTGTCTTCTCTGTACTTCGACGAGACAGAGCGCTAGAATTTACTGTTGTCCCAACCGAAAACGCCGTTTTAGGTCTTATTGCTAAACCAGAATTAAATATCTCCACCACCCATGTCGATTTAGGCTTAGGACAAAGCATTACCGAAGGCTTTGATTTTGGGTACTGGACATTGCATGACTATGTGGTACAATTCAAATATATCTTTACCAAAAAAGGCGCTACCCAAGTAGGTGGTTTTGCAGCCATTGGAAGTTTATTCCCCGCACAATGGGACTGGAAAGGCTTCTGGAGTAGCACAGCCTTAATTTCTATTATTTTAGCGTTCATGAATATTTTACCGATTCCAGCGTTGGATGGAGGGCATGTAATGTTTTTGCTTTACGAAATGATTAGCGGACGCAAACCCAACGATAAATTCATGGAATATGCGCAAATGTTTGGCTTCTTCCTCCTTATCGCTTTGGTGTTGTTTGCCAATGGAAATGATGTTTACCGCTGGTTGTTTACCTAGTCAAACGCAATTTTTCAGAAAAGCTTGAGCTCAGCCGTTCCTGTTTTTTTATCTTTGAGGTTAAGACACTAAATTTATACATATGAAAAAGATATTCATCTTGAGCTTTGCCTTGTTTAGTTTTGTTGTAACAGCACAAGACAAACGCGTTACCATTGGAGATTTTGTTACTCAACACGAGGGTTTAAAAGAAAACCCTGATGGCGAAATTGTCCCTATTAATGATAGAGAAATCAATAAGAAAATTCGCTTTTTTATTGAAGAAAAATACATCAATGTTGAATTCACACGGAACATCATCTGGGATAGTTATGAAACCTTTATCAGCCCATATGACCGCCATCATTCCCACACTTTTATTGTACAAGTAAAAGTAGAAAATCACAAACGCCTTAAGTACTTAGAGATAAAATACGATCCCAACACACTTAAGGTGGACAGTGCTTTTGAATGGGACGAAGAAGTCGCTGAATTTGAGGAAGTTGTAGTTGAAGAAGAAGTAGCAGCTAGTGATAGTTCTACAGAAACTGCAGTACCTAAGAAGATTATCGAAGCAGTAACTAAAGAGTCGCATTTTTCAGCAGAAAACTTAGAAGCTATTTCTAAAGTTATTGACGAGAAGAATGAAGCGCTTAGAACAGAGCTATCAAAAGTAGAAGAGGTTGAAGAAGAAGTAGCAGAAACTATCGTACACAACCCAGAGCAAGTAAATATGAGTGAAGCGCCTAAAGGATTGGTAGCTTTCTTAAACAATAGAAAATAATATAAACAATTAATTAAATTACAATGGCAACAACAATGACAGTAAACTCTAACTACGTAGGTGGTGTAGCTGGAGAGATTACAGGAGCAGCTTTTAAAGAAGCTCAAACAATTAAGGAGAACTTAGTAACAGTTCTTCCAGACATCGACTTTCAAATGTCTTTGAGAAAAATATCTTACACTAATGGTCGTGTAGATTATGCTTGTGGATTTACTCCAACAGGTGCAGTAACTCTTTCAGAAGTTTTATTGACTCCTAAAAAGATTATGAATGCGCAAGAGATTTGTAAAGAAGATTTACGCCAGATTTGGAGCTCTGCTTCTATGGGTTTTTCTGCACACAATGATAACATGCCTAAAGATGTTGAAGCAGCTTTATTGAATGAGATTCTTATGGATACTGCACAAGCAACTGATTTGGATTTATGGCAAGGTGTTGCTGCTACTACAGGTCGTATTGGTGGATTCATCGAGCTTTTTGATGCAGATGCTGGAGTTATCAAAGCAAACAACGGTATTACTACTTTAGCTGGAGCAATTACTAAAGCTAATGTTCAGACTGAAATCGAGAAAGTATTAGAAGCAGTTCCTGTATCTTTGAGAAGAAAGAAGAGAATAAACAATGGCTCTTAGATACAACAGAAAAGTGGTGTCAAGATCGTGCGGTTTATCTCGCGATTATGGAATCGATCTCCATCATTGATGGTAAACATCAGACATTATCGAAGAACTCATTGCCTGACATTCTACAAGACGCCCTATCAGTAACATTCGACACAAATGTTGGTCACGACTACCTAGTGAATGTTGATGAACGATATGCCTTTTATCATGCGCAAGAAGAAAGAATACCCTTTGATCTTGAATACTTTAATTCGATTACGAAAGGTGGTCTTCCTAACAAGACCTTAAACATTGCTCTTGCTGGTACCGGCGTCGGTAAATCGTTGTTCATGTGTCATGTTGCGGCGTCTGCCCTAGCGCAGGGTCGTAATGTTTTTTACATTACGATGGAGATGGCAGAAGAACGTATCGCTGAACGT
>ENA-OQVM01000407-OQVM01000407.1-marine-metagenome-genome-assembly--contig:-NODE-407-length-68826-cov-10.490916_pt1 | contig 68826 bp, 55 predicted proteins | sample MGYA00237776_ERZ505498 | MGnify/ENA primary metagenome ERZ505498 (study PRJEB26159, sample SAMN06265151) | marine metagenome | isolation source: Helgoland LTER site | place: Germany:Helgoland, sampling... | reverse complement strand
GCCGGAAAGCTATGGCCTTTTGCACAGGTAACACTGAACCCATCAAGAACCGCGGGTTCCACTTTCGGACATGTCTGGCCCGCCACTCGTTTTAACAACGGTGGCCAACATAACGTCCCAAACAGGAACACATTTGTCATTATATTCTCAGCTTGGTTTGGAAATAGTAATTTGAGTAACGTCACAATTTTTGTAATGAAATGTTGCCGCACAGGATGTTAAGTAAAAATTCCACATACGCCTGAATCTCTCGTCAAAGCCCATAGCTACGACTTGATCCCACTTCTCATTAAACGTGTCATGCCAGCGCCGCAACGTTTGGCTGTAACTTTCGCCAAACTCTATCGATTTTACGACCTGTAGCCCTGCTTTTTCTACTTGTTCACGAAGAACTACTGGTGACGGCAACATACCACCTGGGAAAATATATTTTTGTATAAAATCTACGCTTTTTCGGTAAATTTCGTAACGCGCGTGCTGAACAGTAATAATTTGAAGTGTCGCATTAGCACCGGGCTTCAATCTATCATGAACTGTTTCGAAGTAAGACGGCCAATACTTTTCTCCAACAGCCTCGAACATTTCAATACTTGCTATCCCATCATACACACCCGTTTCATCCCGATAATCTTGTAACTTAAAATCAACCATATGCTGCAAACCAGCAGCATTGATCCGATTCTGAGCGTATTTTAATTGCTCTTTACTTATAGTTAGGCAAGTTACTTTAAGCCCATGCTTCTTGGCAGCATACTCGGCAAACCCACCCCAACCACAGCCAATCTCAAGTACATGATCACCCGCAGTGACCCCCATTTGATCCACCATGCTTGCATATTTTGCTATCTGCGCATTTTCCAAACTTTCCTGTCCAGATTCAAAAATTGCGGAAGAATAAGTCATTGTTTTATCGAGCCACAAACTATAAAAATCATTTCCAAGATCATAATGGTAGCTGATATTTTTTACAGCTTGGCCCTTTGAATTACGCCGCATCCAAAAGCGGAAACGCTCATACATTTGAACTAATCTTTGCCCAGGAAAACTATCAAAAATTTCATCGTTATCGGCGTGAATGTAATCCATAAAAGCTTGCAAATCCGGCGTGCTCCACTGGCCATCCAGATAGGCATCACAAAATCCTAATTGGCCCTCACGTAATAAACGTTCAAAAATTCCAGTGTCATGCATACGAATTTCACAAACAGGACCAGGGCACTTGCTGTCAGCACGAAAAATTCGGCCATCGTCCAATACAAAATCAATTTTGCCATTACGCCCTTTTTTTGCAATCTTAAAAGCTATTGCAAAATATCGAGGCAAATCTTTTTGACCTTCGGTCGTTGTGAGTATCATAGACGGTCCCATATGTTATTAACGATTTAAGTTACTCAAGAAAAATTCAAGAGCAAGCCTAACGTAGCTAGAAATTGCGATTTTTGTAATAAGACAATGCTTTTTCTCTGCCTTCCTTGGCGGAAACAATAGGTTTTGGATAATCATTTTTATGTGATAAAGACCAAGAAGCTGGGACCGCATCAAAAAATTGCAAAGCACTTGAGGGCGGCGTGTGTTGCCCTTCAGCAATCCAGGAGGTTCGGTATCTTCTGTCTGAGTCAAACTTTTCAATTTGAGTTTCAGGGTTAAATACTCGGAAATAAGGAGTGGCATCTGGTCCACTACCAGCTGCCCATTGCCAGCCCATTGCATTACTCGCGGGATCCCAATCAATTAGACATTGCGCAAACCACGCCTGCCCCAAACGCCAGTGCGTCATTAAATGCTTTGTGAGATATGAAGCCACGATCATACGGCCCCTATTGTGCATAGTGCCTGTGACATAGAGCTCTCGCATAGCCGCATCTACGAACTCAAGCCCTGTTCTTCCACTTTTCCACGCAAAAAAGTTCGAACTATTTTCATCTTCGTTCCACGGAAAGGAATCCCATGCCGGCTTCCAGTTTTGATGTAAAATTTCCGGCGTATGATGCAACAAGTGATAAGCAAATTCGCGCCAGACTATCTCTTTCAAAAATACCTCGGCACCAGCATTTCCACGATCCAGCTCTGCCCTACCAGCATGCCAACATTGCGCCGGTGTTATTTCACCCAATGCTAAATTTTCTGCTAATTTGGACGTACCATCTACACCTGGTATATCTCTGTTAATATTATAATTTCTTAATGAGCCTTGAGTAAACTCATCCAGGCGTGCTTGAGCACGAGTTGCACCAACCCTTGCATATTGAGAGACAATTTTAGCACCATGGTACATTTGGTGGCCCAATTGCCAATCTTCAAGGTTTTCTGAAATAGGGAATAAGTCTGGTCGAGGGATTTCGGCCGGCTCAGGAAGTAGATCAGGGATATCTCTATCCCGGACTGAATTCCACAAGGGTGTATATACTTTGAAAAACCCACCAACTTTTGTTTGTACTGTCCAAGGCTCAAATAGTAGGTGGCCCTTGAAACTTTTTGCCTCAATCCCTTGTGCTACCATGGCCTCTTTTATTTTGGCATCTCGTAATTGACTTTTTGGGTCATATGCTCTCTGCCAATAAATAGTCTTAGCGCCTGTTTCAGCAACAAGTGCCATTAAAGTAGCCAAAGCAGGCCCACGGCGCAAAATCAAACGATTTGATTTTGCCGTAATCGCGGCCTGCAGCTCCGCGACACCAACCCCTAAACGCCATTTTGGTGCGGCACCCAAAGGTTCCACCAATTCATCACAAATAAATACAGCGATCACCGGGCCACCTTTGCCCACAGCAGCTGTGAGTGCCGCATGATCTTGTAGACGCAAATCCCGCCTAAACCATAGAATTATTGGGGGCATCACTTTTCCTTTTTGTCCTCTAAATCACTTGATCTAGCGCACTCAACAAACGGTCAATATCCTTAGGCGCCGTATAGTGCACAAAAGATAAACGAAGAACTCCATGCTCTGGCTCAATACTCAAGGCTTTAAGCGGCCGCACAGCATAAAAATCTCCACCACCGGCCATAACTCCAAAAGATGCCATTTTTTTAGCGGCCTCCTCACCAGGAATTTGTAATTTAACTGCAATTGTTGGAGCTCGCCCCTCGGCAGATGTCGGACCGATTAGCTCTGCTGAATTTTTTGTTGTCAAATAATCTAAAATTGGTTGTGTCAAACTGACTTCATAGTCACGAAATAGATCATGTACCATTTGACAGCGCTCAGCTGGAGCCACTTTGTCTGTAAAGTGATGCTGATAAACTTCATCGACGTAGTCGGCCATTCCAGCGCAAGCGGCTACTTGAGCATGATCTGGGCCAGCAGGCGTGAACCGTTTATATAGGCTATCAGCATTAAAATAATGGCCTTGATTAGGTAGTTTCATTCCCAACTCGCGGCGGATCACCATAAGTCCCTGGTGCGGTCCGTAAGTCTTATAGGCTGAGAATAAATAGATATCAGCCCCAAGCTTGTCAACATTAGGAAAGCCATGTGGAGCGTAACTTACCCCATCAACACAGCTATAAGCACCAACCGAGCGGACCATAGAAGTAATTTCTTCCACTGGATTAATCGCAGCCACAACATTTGAACAGTGAGGAAAACATACCATTTTTACATTTTCATCAAGCAGTAGCCGTAAGTCCTCAAGGTCTAAGAGACCAGTTACCGGGTTTATGCACCATTCTTTAATTGTAACCCCACGCTCAGCCAATCGACGCCATGGGCCAGAATTAGCTTCATGATCTTGGTTTGTCACAATTATAGTCTGGTTAGGCTTGATCCATTGAGCAACTGCTTGCGACAAAACATAAGTATTCTGTGTTGTAGATGGGCCAAAACTTAGTTCATCATCTTCGACACCTAACATAGCTGCCAAACGACTACGTGCTTCATCCATTTCAGCGCCGCCAAGGCGTGACGCCTCAAAAGGAGCATATGGCTGGACTTTTCTTTCAAGATAAAAACGTTTCAAGCGATCTTGGACTTGGGAGCAAGTATATGAGCCACCAGCATTTTCAAAAAAAGATTGTTCCTTAAGTGATGGCACCTCAAAAGCTGGAAATTGTCCACGAATGAAATCAAGATCGAGTTGCATAATTTAATTCCTTATCAAAAATTTTAATTGCCCAGCTGAGGTTGCGTGGTTGTTATAATTTCGCAAGTTTCTATCTTATGAAGTTTTTCTTTTATTTACTTTCTGTCCCGAGTTCGTTTCGGCATTGAACGATAAACCGAACCTCAGACATTTACATCAACCACTAAGCGCCCTTGAACTTGACCCTTTAGAATATCCTTACCGAGGACGGGCAAATCGGATAGAGTAACCAAAGTCACCATAGACTCAAGCTTATCCATTGGTAAATCCTGTACAATTCGTTCCCAAGCACGTTTCCGTTTGTGGAATGGCTGCATAACACTATCGATACCTAAAAGGTTAACTCCACGCAGTAAAAATGGTATAACCGTTGTGGGCAGCTTAGACCCACCAGCCAAACCAACCGCAGCCACAGATCCGCCATAAGACATTTGGCCCAAGATACGAGCCAACATCTCACCACCAACGGCGTCCACACAACCAGCCCAAGTCTCTGCTTCAAGCGGTCGCTTCGTAGTTTCATTAATATCTTCACGAGCTATTATTTTGTTTGCACCCAGAGATTTCAAATACTGAGCCTGCTTTGAACGGCCTGTCACAACTGCAACATCATAACCTAAATTAGCTAATATGGCCGTCGCTACAGAGCCAACCCCGCCTGCAGCACCAGTCACTAAAACAGGCCCAGTCTCGGGAGTTAAGTTATGGCTTTCAAGTGCCATAATGGCCAACATAGCTGCTAAACCGGCTGTTCCAACGGCCATAGCTTGTTTTGTAGTCAACCCAAGTGGAAGCGGTACAAGATAATCTGCCTTAACCCGCGCTTTTTGCGCGTATCCACCCCAGCACTTTTCACCAACACGCCAGCCATTCAAAACGACTGCATCGCCCGTTTTGTATCGAGGGTCATCAGACGATTCCACGGTCCCCGCGAAATCAATCCCAGGAACATGTGGATAATTACGTACTAAACCACCCCCCGAGCCAATACAAAGTCCATCTTTGTAATTAACAGCAGAATAATCAACTGAAACAGTGACTTCACCAACTGGCAATTCATCATAAGAGATCTCTTGTACTGAGGCCTCAGTTCCTTTTTCATTTTTTTCGACAACTAGAGCATTAAACATGTTTTCCTCCAGATTAATAAAATTAAACACTGCTAAACACATTTTAGAGTAAGAACCAGAGCTCAATATTATATCACCCTACCAGAACCGGTTACAATTTAGTAAGCTTGTAACAATTCAAAATGCATTTGAATTGTTGCTAGCCCCTTTCAATTTTCTAAAAAAAGCACTAAGAATTGTTTGTCTTTCGGGACTATGGTCATAAACGCGCTCGTAATACACGGATCGGACCCGGGGGCGGTACCCGGCAGCTCCACCATATATCCTTCATTTGAGGACAAATGGGGCTGAAATAGGATCGACGGACGTTTAAAGGGGTAAGCTTTGGCTCGGTGAGATACCACCGTTATCGGTTCATTAAAGCTAGTTGCAAATGACAACAAAGCTCCAATGGCTCTAGCTGCGTAAGCAGTTCGAAACATTGAAAACTTAAGTCCTGTTGCTTAGCAGCGGCAGGCGGGGTTCGGAGGTACCTGGCAACAGAAACCTCCACTAATCTTAAACATAAAAATGAGTTTGGTAATAATAAGGTATTAACAAACTGTTGCCAAAACTCAGTCAGCCTCATTACGTGCTGATCGTTTTGCTAATTTTTTTGCTAGGTTGACCCCCACCCCAGGGCGCGACCATGGACACTCCACAATGCAAATTGCACAACCTGAATTTTCAGCAAAATACGGTATACATTTATCAAAATCAACATACCAACGGTTTACGCCACGCACCATTTGTTTGTCAGGTTCGATGGCTATTGGAGGACACGCATCTTCACACACGCGGCAGTTGGAGCAAAATTCATCAATTCCAAACTCTCTTTTAGGCGTATTGCTAAAAGGTGCATTTGTAAGAACTGCTGCCAACCGAAAAGATGAACCAAATTCTGGATTAATCAATGAGCCATGTTTTCCCAGTTCGCCAAAACCGCATTCTAAAGCTGGCGGAATCATCAGTATTTTACCTGCCATTGGCCCTGTTACGGCTTCGGCAGCCCAACCCTGTTGAAGTAGCCACTTAGTAACATTTTTTGCTGCTGCGGCTGCGCGTCCGTACTGGCGGACAACCTCCACGCCCGCTCGAAATTCTGGCGCATGTTTTAGTTCGTCATAATCATGTTGCACCCCAAGCATGATAACAGTGTTAAAATCTGTCTTCTGACCAGCAAAAATCCATTCAGGCCTTAAAGTAGTGACCCCAACCATCTCACAATCTCCAGCCTCAACAAACTGATCTAGTGAAGCAGTCCAAACCTTTCCAGGTTTTTGAGCTTGCGTTGAGTTTAAGTCAGGCAATACGGCATCCAAAACAAGCTGACGTTTAGCGCGCTCTTTTGCCATTTCTGGACTGTCAGGCTGGCACATATAAAACCACTTCTGAACGTCTCCAAAAGCAATCTCATCTGGATTAGTAGCCCAAAACACTAATTCAGGTGGGCGGGGCTCAGTCTCGCCAACGCCGTTTATAGTATTTCCACTTACATCAGGGCGTCGTACAACCATCTCTGGGTTTGGGGTAAAGGGACGGTGTGGGTTGGGTCTGGACATAATTAAATTTATAACGGTTGATAGATAACGGTGCAACTCACTGTCAAAACATAGTTACTTTAAAGCAAACATAATTTTCTAGCCACAAAATCCATATTGCTTCCAATTATAGTAGTTATTAAAGTAACGTTCGAGGTCGCCCAGAAGCCTCCACTGAAACCGTAGCTTCAATAAAAATGTCTTGAACAAACAGGCTATTTTACGACAAAAACAGACCATGGTGGCCACCATTTTGGTCTGAACAGCAATTTCCTAATTTTTACCAATAATGCAAATGAAAAATATAATTTTAGAATAATTAACATTTACTTTGTTGGCTATTATAATTTCTTTTATTTAAGTGCTCAGTCAGTCTTTTGTTTCCCAGAAAATAACGTAGTGTACTGCTAACGTTGCCCAAAAACTTACGGTGATAAAAATGATCGACTATAGCAACCTAATGCATGACGCGATGCGCGGCCTAATTCAAAGCCTTTTGCAAGACATCGCCAGTAAAGGCGAGTTACCTGGAGAGCACCATTTCTTTATCACCTTTGACACTATGCATCCAGACGTCGAAATTGCTGACTGGCTATCAGACCGCTATCCAGAAGAAATGACAGTGGTCATGCAACATTGGTTTGACAATCTTGAAGTGACCAATGAGGGCTTTTCAGTAACCCTTAATTTTGGTGATAACCCAGAACCACTTTATATACCGTTTATGTCAATTCGTACATTTGTTGACCCGTCTGTTGAATTTGGGTTGAAATTTGAACAACAAGACGACGATGAAACCCACAATGCTGATATTGAAAAACTACCGGTTGCTGAAGCGCCAATGCATGAAAATGCAAAAGAGCGTGAGAATAAGACAACAGATGCAGAAGTCGTGAGTTTGGATAGCTTTCGTAAATCCTAAAAAACTCCCAATGCCCCTAAAGGCGCACGGAAGTAAGCTTCTGTAAATATAATGAAAGGCTATTTGATGACTACAACTCGTATAGAAACTGATAGCTTTGGCCCTCTGGAAGTACCCTCTGACAAGTATTGGGGAGCGCAGACGCAACGCTCTTTAATTAATTTTCCAATAGGCTGGGAGAAGCAACCTGTCGCTATTATACGTGCGCTCGGGGTTGTCAAACAAGCCTGTGCACAAGCAAACTTAAATTTGGGAAGGTTACCCAAGGATAAGAGTGAGGCTATCCAAGCGGCTGCAAATGAAGTTTTTTCTGGAAAACTAGATCACCATTTTCCATTGGTAGTTTGGCAAACTGGTTCAGGCACTCAATCAAATATGAATGCAAATGAGGTTATTGCCAATCGAGCTATTGAAATACTTGGCGGCGTAATTGGATCGAAAGACCCAGTACATCCAAACGATCATTGTAACATGGGGCAATCCTCTAACGATACATTCCCCACCGCAATGCACATTGCCACAGCAATGACCGCGAACAATGTGACTTTACCCGGCCTAGATGCGTTGCAAAGGGCTTTAGAAACGAAGGTCATAGAGTTTAAAGATATAATAAAAATTGGCCGCACTCACACAATGGATGCAACTCCACTAACGCTGGCACAAGAGTTTTCAGGGTATAACCACCAAATCAAAATGGCTATCGAACGAATTAAGTCCGCCTTGCCGCATATTTATGAGTTGGCCCAGGGAGGCACTGCAGTAGGTACTGGCTTGAATACACCAAAAGGTTGGGGGCCCATTGTGGCTCAAAATATTGCACAAGTTACTGGTTTGCCGTTTATAACCGCACCTAATAAATTTGAGGCTTTAGCTGCACACGATGCTATGGTCGAGATGTCAGGAGCCCTCAAAACTGCCGCAGTCAGCCTTTTCAAAATTGCTAATGACATTCGACTTTTAGGTTCAGGTCCACGGTGTGGCTTGGGCGAACTTATTTTACCAGAAAATGAACCAGGAAGTTCCATAATGCCTGGAAAAGTTAATCCTACTCAGTGTGAGGCTGTTACACAGGTGTGCGCCCATATTATGGGCAACGATGCCGCTGTGGGTTTTGCTGGCAGCCAAGGCCATTTTGAATTGAACGTGTATAAACCGATGATGGCTTACAATGTATTGCAATCAATGCAGCTATTGGGTGATGCCTCAAGAGCTTTCACCGATAACTGTGTTGCAGGTATAACGGCTGACAGAGATCGTATCGAAAAACTAATGCGTGAAAGCCTGATGCTCGTCACCGCTCTCGCACCTGAAATTGGTTACGATAATGCAACCACAGTGGCTAAAACTGCGCATAAAAATGGAACTACTTTAAAACACGAGGCAGTTACATTGGGATTTGTAGATGAGGCTAAATTTGACCAAGTAGTGCGGCCGGAGTTAATGATTGGCCCAAAATGAAGAAGCCAACTAACTTAAACAAATTTCGAAAAACTAAAATACGGATAAAAAATACAGAACGTGGCAATTCCAATTCCATCAAATTTGGCCAGACAAAAATTGATAAACAAGCAAATATTGTAAAAAATACTTCACAAGAGCGTCGTCTTGATCAGTTGAAACGTGAGCCATGATGCACCGGCCAAAAAAACGTTCTCTAACACTGGATGGCCATCGTACTAGTGTGTCTATTGAAGAAGAGTTTTGGCATCAATTTGTCCTCATTGCTCGAAATCAAGGAAAATCAATAAATGTGTTAGCAACTGAAATTGATCATATCCGTGGTATGGATGTTGGTCTAGCATCAGCGATACGTCTTTTTGTATTGTCTCATGCTCTTGGAGGTACTTTCCCCTAAATAGTTTTCAAAAAAATTATGCTGCGCTAACCCAAAAATATAGAATCTTACTTGTGGTTGGTTATGTGCAGCGTTACGTCTTTCAACATGAACAGCAGCCTTATTGATCCTTTTGCACGAGAAATTACTTACCTACGTCTCTCTGTAACAGATCGGTGTGACTTCCGATGTGTATATTGCATGTCCGAAAACATGACTTTTCTTCCCAAACGTGATTTACTCACTCTTGAAGAGCTCGATCGCCTATGCTCAACGTTTATTAGTCTTGGCGTGAACAAGCTGCGGATCACTGGCGGCGAACCGTTGGTACGTCGCGATATAATGTCATTCTTTCAAGCGATGTCACGTCATATAAAAAGTGGCGATTTAAACGAACTTACTCTGACTACAAATGGCAGCCAATTACACAGGTTTGCTAAAGATCTCTTTTTAGCTGGTGTGCGCCGAATAAATATTTCTATTGATACCTTGAACCCTGAGAAATTTTCTCAAATTACACGCTGGGGCAAACTTGAAAAAGTTTTGCATGGTATTGATGCAGCCATTGAGGCCGGACTAAAGGTAAAGGTAAATACCGTAGCGCTCAGAGGTTTTAACGAAAATGAACTCTTTGACCTTACAGATTTCTGTGCACGACGAAAGATGGACTTAACTTTCATTGAAGTGATGCCAATGGGTGATCTTGGTATCGAGGATCGTGTTGGCCAATATTGGGCTTTAAGCGACCTCAAAGAAAAATTAGAAACACGCTATACTTTAGAAGATTTACCAGATCGAACTGGCGGACCAGCACGTTACATGAAGATCAAACAAACCGGTCAACGAATTGGCTTAATCACGCCATTAACCCATAACTTTTGTGAAAGCTGTAACAGAGTACGCGTTACATGTACTGGTGAAATTTATACGTGCCTCGGTCAAGAGGGAAGCGCTGATCTTCGTGAGCCACTACGTGCATCAGAGACAAACATTCCCCTAGAGGCTGCCATTAGGCGCGCGATTGGCGCCAAACCCTTGGGTCATGATTTTGATTATTCTCGTGGCGATGAAGGTGGAAAGATGTCTCGCCACATGAGCCATACTGGTGGCTAGACTGTTTGCAGGGTTGTGAGCAAGCTGTCCAACATTTTTTCGCCTGCTTTGAATTCAGAAACTTGGATAAACTCATCAGCCTGATGGGCCTGTGTAATGCTTCCAGGACCACAAATCACAACTGAAAAGCCCCGGTTTTGAAAATGCCCGCCATCTGTACCGTAGGCGACCGTGTGAATGCCATTATCGCCAGTTAATCTTCTTGCCAAGCCTTCCGCCTTACCATCGACTTCTGGAACGACAGCCGGGCCAGGCATAACATCCATTTTAAAAAAAGATTCTGGATGAATAGCTTGCATTTCTTTCTCAATTACATCCAGTTCTCTTTGAATTTTTAAACGCCAATCTTCAGGACGTTCATCACCAACACAGCGCAAATCAATAGAAAAATAACAATCTTTAGCTGTAATATTGTTGGCAGTACCGCCATTGATTTGACCAACATGTAATGTGGTAAATGGGGGGTCATAAAGGGCGGCAACATGTGAAGGCTCTTTAGCTTGGTTTTCAACATTTTGTTGGCGCACCCACTCCACAAATCGGGCCCCACACATCACAGCCGAAACGCCTTGGTGTAAAATCGAAGAATGCACCTCACGGCCACGCACATGAAACTGCAGATCATCACAACTCTTATGACCTGTAACTACCTTCATCTCTGTGGGCTCACCAACTATTACGGCATCTACTTTTGCAAAATTATCCAACAATCCCTGCGAAACATCAGGAGCGCCAAGGAGCCCAACTTCCTCATCACGAGACAAAGCCAATTGCAACGGGCGCTTAAGATCTAACGATTTAGCCTTTACCATTGTAGCCATTGCCAAGGCGACGAAGCCCTTCATATCACAGGTACCCCGTCCATAAAGTTTATTATCTTTTTCAATAACTTCCCAAGGGTTGGTCGTCCAATCCTGCCCTTCCACTGGAACTACATCAGAGTGTGCTGATAGAGCAACTCCACCAATTACATCAGGACCTACTTGGGCTATCAGTCCAGCTTTACTACCATCCTCATTAGGTATCACATAACTGTCGATCCCATGTTGAGACAGATAATCCCGAACAAAATATATTAAAGGTAAATTCGTATCTGAACTGACAGTTGGAAAGGCTACTAAGCGGTCCAATAGCTGACGGGAGGTAAGTGTATTATTCATACTAGCTACTAATATTTTTTTATTAGTAGCAGTCAAGAAAAATTCAAATAGTTACTTTAATTTTCGCCTAATACGGCGCAATGCAAAATATACCAGACCCACAACAACAGGTGCTACCGCCGCCGTTAGAAAAACTTTTGGCAGTCCAAACATGGACGGAATTGGCGCTAAAAGATACAGTGCAAGTCCAGTAGCATAGTAGCTAACTGCCACAATCGACAAACCCTCAACCGTTTTTTGTAAATTTAGCTGCATATCAGCTCGGCGGTCCATACTTGCGAGAAGATCTTGGTTTTGCCCCTGTCTCTCCACATTTACCCTCGTACGGAGTAAATCTCCAGTTCGCTTAGCCCTAGAAATTAAGTCCTGAAGACGAGAATCCATTGCTTGGACAGTTCGCATAGATGGGTCATAGCGGCGCATCATGAATTCACGAAATGTTTGCAACCCCTCAAATCGCTCTTCGCGGAGAACCTCTATTCGCTGTGAGACAATTGCTGAGTAGGCTTTACTGGCAGCAAATCTATAAGAAACTTGTGAGGAATGGCCCTCTAATTTAGCTGACATTTTTAAAAGGGCATCTAAATTTGATTCTGCTGAAACGTGTTCATCGCTCAAAGCGGCTACCAGTTCAGCCATGCTTTGGTCTACAACGCTCAAATTAGGCGCAAGTTCACGCGCCTCAAAAAGGCCAAGCATCGACATGGTCTTGTAAACTTCAATCTCATTCAGTCTTTGAACAATCCTACCAATCCGATTGCGTCCAGTAGTTGGGGCAACGAATACTGCAAACCGGAGATGCCCATGAACATCAATCCGATAATCACCCGCAATCACCGCCGCACTATCCAAAACTCTGCTAACAGCCAAACTTTCTGCTACAAAGTGAGTTTTAAGATTCCGTTCTATGGTCTTATTTGAGGCGGTACTCTCAATTCGAATAGCAGCAGAAGTTAACCTTTCGCCTGGCATTGAAGCCAACCAATCGCTTGGAAAAATATCAAACTCAGACCCATCAAATGCGACTTTCCCTAAGTCGTCGATAATCGCAGTGTAGGTAGTGAACTCCGTATGGCGCTCCCATTTAACCCAAACCTGACCAAGTTTTCCAAAGTAATGTGTGACATTTACAGCAGGGTGTTGAGCGCCGAACCTATCAAGCAGTTGTATAAGGTGATCCCAATCAGCAGTACTACTTCGTTCCGTATTGTCATCTGAGTTACCATAAGCAAAGAAAGCAGCTCGTGCCGAAGTAGCAACAATGGGGAAAGGCCGAGCATGAAGTTCATTTGTTGCATTAAACCGTAATGGATGATCCCGCATATCTGACATTTAGCCCTCTTTTTTCAAAAATTGACCTGACTGTGCATCAGCATTTAGTTTTTACGACATAATTTAGCCCAAATCAGTCGATCATAGGTAAAAGTTTATCTAGTGACGCCTTGGCATCACCATAAAACATTCGGGTATTTTCCTTAAAGAAAAGTGGATTCTCAATACCAGAATATCCAGTGCCCTGACCTCTTTTTGACACAAAAACATGTTTTGCTTTCCAGCACTCCAAAACTGGCATACCGGCAATTGGACTATTGGGATCATCCTGCGCCGCCGGGTTCACAATATCATTAGACCCAATTACTATAGCTACATCCGTCTCCGGGAAATCATCATTTATTTCGTCCATTTCCATTACAATATCGTAAGGAACGCGAGCCTCCGCTAAAAGTACGTTCATGTGGCCAGGTAGCCTGCCCGCAACAGGGTGGATCGCAAAACGTACATTTTTGCCCTGAGCGCGAAGCTTGCGGACCAGTTCGGATACCGATTGCTGTGCCTGAGCAACAGCCATCCCATAACCTGGTATGATCACAACACTGTCAGCCTCGTTCAAAATAGTTGCAACGCCATCAGCCTCAATGGCAATCTGTTCGCCTTCAACCTTCATTTGTGGGCCTTTATTGCCACCAAAACCACCCAGAATTACTGATACAAAATTCCGATTCATAGCTTTGCACATAATATAACTTAAAATTGCCCCAGACGAACCTACCAGTGCGCCCACAACTATCAACAAATCATTGCCCAGAGTGAAACCAATAGCTGCTGCTGCCCAACCTGAATAGGAATTAAGCATCGATACTACGACCGGCATGTCAGCTCCACCAATGCCCATGATTAGATGCCAACCAATGAACCCAGAAATAATCAGAACTGCGATCATGGTCCAAACGCCAGACCCACTTGTGTACCATATTCCCAGCAGAATACATGCCAGCAGAGCTATTGCGTTTAAAGCATGTCCACCCGGTAATTTGAAAGGCTTACCATCTAACTTTCCAGCTAATTTTCCAAACGCAACAATAGATCCCGTAAATGTCACAGCACCAATGAAAACACCAAGAAATACTTCAACTTTCAAAATTGCTATTTCTACCGCATCCTTTGCTGCCAGTTTTTTACCAAAGCCCGTCAAATCGGTTAAATCACTATCTGATTGTATTAACTGCCGAACCGTTGCGAGCTCAAATTCAGCATTCAATCCGATAAATACGGCTGCCAATCCAACAAAACTGTGCAATGCGGCAACAAGTTGAGGCATATCCGTCATTTCAACACGTTTAGCTACTGCTACCCCAAGAAAAGATCCAATAGCTACCATCAATGCAATTAGAATATAATTTCCAACACCGGGACCAAACACCGTCGCAAACATCGCCAACGCCATTCCAGCGATACCATACCAAACTGCGCGTTTAGCACTTTCTTGATTAGACAAACCGCCAAGCGACAAAATAAATAATACTGCCGATGCAATATAAGCGGCAGACGTGATACCTATAGAAAGCATTTTCTATCCCCCCTTATGATTTCTGAAACATAGCAAGCATACGGCGCGTAACCATAAACCCACCGACAATATTGATGGTAGCAATTAACACTGAAATGCCCGCAAGCAGCCAAACCAGGAAGCTGCCAGATCCAATCTGTAAAAGGGCGCCCACCACAACTATTCCTGAAATAGCATTTGTTACAGCCATTAATGGCGTATGTAAGGCATGCGCTACTCCCCATATCACTTGGAACCCAACAAAGCAGGCCAAGGCAAACACAATAAAATGTTGCATGAAGCTAGCAGGCGCATAAGCTCCAATCAAAAGCATGATAGCGCCACCGATAGCCAGCAATCCATATTGCTGGCGTGTTGCTTTAGTAAAATTCGCCGCCTCTTCAGCCTTAATTTGTTCTGCTGTTTTTACGTTAGAGGCTTCTTTTGGTTGTGCCGCAATTGCCTGCACCTTTGGCGGTGGCGGCGGGAAAGTTATCTCACCTTCATGGGTGACTGTAGCCCCGCGTATAACGTCATCTTCCATATCATGCTTAACTAAACCGTCTTTTTCTGGAGTAAGATCAGAAATCATATGACGAATATTATTGGCATAAAGAGTACTAGCCTGAGCTGCCATCCGGCTTGGAAAATCCGTATATCCTATGATTATAACACCATTATCCGTAACTATCCTTTTGTCGGCAATTGTCAGCTTACAGTTACCGCCCTTCTCAGCAGCAAGATCAATAATGACCGACCCTGGCTTCATGCTAGCCACCATGTCCTGTGTCCATAGTTCGGGCGCTTCACGATTAGGAATTAATGCCGTAGTAATCACAATATCAATTTCAGGGGCTATTTCTCTAAACTTTTTTAATTGGGCCGCTGCAAACTCAGGTGATGAAACTGGCGCGTATCCCCCAGTAGCTGCGCCATCGGCCTGCTCATCAGCAAAGTCCAGAAATACAAATTCCGCACCCATTGATTCAACTTGCTCTGCCACTTCTGGGCGCACATCAAAGGCATAGGTGATTGCGCCAAGTGACGTTGATGTCCCGATGGCTGCCAGTCCTGCCACTCCAGCACCAACGATCAACACTTTGGCTGGAGGAACCTTACCCGCCGCAGTAACTTGACCTGTAAAGAAGCGACCAAAATTATTACTCGCCTCAATAACAGCGCGATATCCAGCGATATTAGCCATTGATGAAAGGGCATCCATTTTTTGCGCCCTACTAATCCGCGGGACCATATCCATTGCAATAATACTTGCACTTCTGGCACACGCTAATTCCATCAATGCGCCATTTGAACTTGGGTAGAAAAAGGATATCAGTGTTTGTGAAGTAGATAGCCGTTTTACTTCAGTTGTATTTGGCGGTCGCACTTTCGTTATAACATCACTGGCCTTCGCTACCGCCGCTGCAGTAGGCGCAATAGTAACACCTGCTGATTTATATTCAGCGTCATTAAAGCCAGAAGCTAATCCAGCTCCCTTTTCAATAATACACTCATGCCCTAGCTTTTTGAGCTGTAATGCGCTTTCTGGCGTAAGCGCAACACGCTGCTCACCTTCAAAAGTTTCTTTCAAAGTTCCAATTTTCAATACTTTGGTCCCTTCATAACGCAGCTATTCACCGTTCAGTTTTTGCAATGCAAGCAAATAAATTTAAGAATAGTTACCCTGCGCAATTACGGTTCGCAACAGGTCAGATGTACGTTCTCACAAAAATATAACTATATTGTTATACAAAGCGTTTAAAGAGAATATTTGTCGCACTGAAACGCAAAAAACTCAGGGAAGAACAGCTGCCGCGTGGACCTAACTTCTCTTCAGATAACTAAGATATCCAAGCCCTTGCAATATCGTTTATAGATCTCCATTTCCAAGCCTAACGACTGGCATACCATTCATGAACTGCTTCGCCAAAAGCTGCGAAAAGTGGCCTTGATACCGGGTCCTCGCTTGCACGGTATTCAGGATGCCATTGTACTCCCAATGCAAAGCCTTTTGCCTCACTGACGAAGATAGCCTCTGGCGTGCCGTCGGCCGCATAACCATCTATAATTATTCGTGGCCCTGGGTTTTTAATTCCCTGACCGTGCAGCGTATTGGTCTGAACAGTATCAGCACCAAATAATTGAGCAAACTTCCCACCAGGTGTTAAATTAACTTCATGTCTAAGGGCAAATTTTTCCGCCAAAGTGCCCTCGGGAGGCATCCGATGGTTTTCACGTCCAGGCAGATCGCGAATTTCCGGATATAGGCTTCCACCCATTGCAACATTTAATTCTTGGAAACCGCGGCAAATTGCAAGCAGTGGCTGGCCCCGTTCAACCAAAGCTCGGATCAAAGGCAGTGCCAGCCCATCCCTTTTTTCATCCATCACACCGTGGGCTTCAGTTAGCTCTTCTCCATATTCTTTTGGATGTACATTAGGACGCCCACCAGTAAAGACAAAACCATCACACGTTTCCATTATGTCATCAATGGGTGCAAGGTTTTGATCAGGTAGAATAATAATAGGTAGGGCGTCACTGACTTCACGCACAGCCCAGGCATTCATGTCGCCTGAAGCATGCACCGGGTAATCATCATGTATTAAATAGTGGTTACCAATGATACCGACCACGGGACTGGACATTCAAATTCCTTTATAGCCTTGAGTAAAATTAACAAACACAAATAATTGATAAAAGTAACTTAATCAATACCTGATAAAAATAATCAGGTTTTATTATTAACCATCTCCAACGAACCCTGCGGCATTAATACCCGTCAACGCCGCTGTGAGGTCATTATCAGAAGTGTCTCCAGTTACTCCCACAGAGCCAACCACCTCACCATTTGAATCGCGCACAAGCACGCCACCCGGCACTGGAATTACTTTGCCCCCATAAACACCGTTCACAGCCGCCATAAAATAAGCTTGCTGTTCTGCGCGCGCCATCTGAGCACTGCCCGGCATTCCCAACATTACAGTGCCGTAAGCCTTCCCTTGAGCAATCGCAAATCGACCAGGAGCCGCGCCATCTTGACGTTCAAAAGCAATCACATGGCCACCAGCATCGAGGACTACCGTGGATAGTGGCTTCATCCCCATCTCCTGTCCTTTTTTTGCAGTTGCAATAATTATCGTTCGTGCGTCATTCAGTGAAATACCTACCATTATTTATTTCTTTCAATATCAAGTTTATCTTTTAGGTAATTAGACCATATTCAGGAGGCATTAGACACCAATTATGTCTGTAAAGCCTTAAACTCTAATCTCCGGCGATGTAAAACTGGCTCCGTATACCCAGAGGGCTGTTTCTGGCCCTCAAAAACCAGGTCACAGGCTGCAGCAAATGCAATGCCATCAAAATTGGGCGCCATTGCAATATAAGTTGGATCATCAAGGTTTTGTTTATCAACTACGCCAGCCATTTTTTTCATCGTCGTCATCACCATTTCTCGATCAATAACTTCATGGTGAAGCCAATTAGCTAATGCTTGCGACGAAATTCGGCATGTTGCTCTATCCTCCATTAATCCAACATCATGAATATCTGGTACTTTTGAGCATCCAATACCACTGTCGACCCACCTAACAACGTATCCCAAAATTCCTTGAGCGTTATTTTCCATCTCTTGTACCAATTCGTCTGGTGACCAATTGTTACCCTGCGATACAGGTATCGTAAGCAATTCAGTCAAGCCCCAGCGAGGGCCATTAACTTTTAAATGCTGCTGTACACTCTTAACGTCGACTTGATGATAATGGGTAACGTGTAAAGTTGCTGCGGTTGGGCTCGGGACCCATGCACAAGTTGCGCCAGATTTAGGATGTCCTATTTTCTGCGCAAGCATATCTGCCATTAAGTCGGGCATTGCCCACATTCCTTTGCCAATCTGAGCTTTGCCCTGAAAACCACAAGCAAGGCCTATGTCTACATTGCGATCCTCGTAGGCGTTAATCCAAGGAGAGAGTTTCATTTGGCCTTTTGGGATCATTGGTCCCGCCTCCATGGAGGTATGGATTTCATCTCCAGTGCGATCTAAAAATCCTGTGTTAATGAAAGCTACTCTTTGTTTGGCTGCGTAAATACATGCTTTCAAATTGACGCTAGTCCTGCGCTCTTCGTCCATAATTCCTAATTTAACAGTATTTTGGGGAAGACCCAAAATTCGTTCAACAAAACTGAAAATCTCATCTGTAAATGCTACTTCATCTGGACCATGCATTTTGGGCTTTACTACATAAACAGAGCCGTAAAGCGAGTTCCCTCCTTGTTGATCTAAGTCATGCATTGCAATCAGAGTTGTACAAAGCGCATCTAACAAACCCTCACCAATTTCTAATCCGTCCCGATCGATTACAGCTGGATTTGTCATCAAGTGGCCCACGTTACGAATTAACATCAACGCCCGACCTTTAAGGGTCTGCCTATTCCCAGCTTGTAGATAACTTAAATCGTTATTCAAAACCCGATCAAAAGTTTTACCCGCTTTGGTAACGCTTTCATGCAGATCACCACGCATCAGTCCCAACCAGTTTTTATAGGCTAAAACCTTGTCTGAAGCATCAACAGCTGCGACAGAATCTTCACAATCCATTATTACAGAGACCGCACTCTCCAAAATAATATCATCTACATTGGCCTTGTCATCAGACCCAATTTTACCAGTAGAATCAATTTTAATTATAATATGAAGCCCATTTTTTATCAAAAATAATTCAACTATTTCATTGTCTTTATTCTGATTCATTCCAACATATTGCTCGGGGAAAGCTAAAGCTGGCACCAATTGATTATTTTTAATTTGATAACTAACCACCTGTGAATGCGATCCGTGGGCTAGCGGAACAACCTTATCCAGATAGTCTTTTGCCCAAGAAATCACGCGTTTGCCACGAGCCACATCGTAAACTTGAGACAAAGGCAAATCACCCATTGCATCTGTCCCATAAATGGCATCATAAAGGCTACCCCAGCGCGCATTGGCGGCGTTTAATGCGTAACGCGCGTTCATAATTGGAACAACCAACTGCGGACCCGGAATGGACGCAATTTCAGGATCCACATTTTGTGTAGAAATCTTAAATTCATTAGGCTCAGCAACAAGGTAACCAATTTCACTTAAAAAGGCATGATAAGCGGCTGAATCATGTTCCCTGCCACGATTATCAATATGCCACTGATCAATTTTAGCCTGCATAACTTCACGTTCGGCTAATAGTGTTCGGTTTTTTGGGCCCAGCTCATGCGTTATTTTGGACAAACCAGTCCAAAAATGATCAGGTGTTACACGTAAACCAGGCAAAACCTGTGTTTCAATAAAATTGAAAAGTTCTTCCGCAACAGAAAGGCCGGCGACTAAAGTACGGTTTGTCATACAGTAAGGCTCCAAAATTCAGCATAAGTTTACAATTGTCTACTTTTGATAATCCGAATAGCTTTCAGCGCGCTTACAGGCAAGCCAAGTTGGTAGTTATTTTTGCTCAAACCGTCTTTTTAAAACAACTATAGAATGAACAAAAAATATTTAGAGCAGATATTACAACTGACACTCAATAACGTTATGTGCACTAAAAGAGTATGGAGCACTCATGACAAATCAAGACAGACCAACAATTTACCTTTCTGATTACCAGCCGCCTGCTTTTCTTATTGACCATGTAGAGTTGGAATTTAAGTTACATCCAACTAAGACGCGAGTCTTATCCAAGATAAAGTTCAGGAAGAATCCCAGTAGCCAAAAAACAGATTTCTTTCTTTTTGGTGAAGAACTTAAATTGATTTCATCACAAATTAACGGTGTTGATGTGAAACCTCAGCTTTCTAGTTCAGGTCTCAGCTGCGACGTTCCAGATACACCTTTTACCTGGCAAGCCGAGGTTGAGATTAATCCAAGTTCCAATACAGAATTGTCCGGTCTTTATATGTCGAATGGAATGTTTTGCACACAGTGCGAACCAGAAGGCTTCAGGAGGATTACCTATTATCCAGATCGGCCAGATGTAATGGCGCCCTTTGATGTGACAATTCATAGTGAACTGCCACACACCCTATCCAATGGAGAGCCATTAGGACGTAAAAAAAATACGTCAAAATGGCACGATCCGTGGCCAAAGCCATCTTATCTTTTTGCTTTGGTAGGCGGAACATTTGAAGTATTTTCTGACGATTTCACAACAATGTCTGGCAAACGAGTAGATCTAAATATTTATGTTCGTAAAGGTGACGAAGATAAATGCACTTTCGCCATGGAATCTCTCCAAAGCAGTATGCGTTGGGATGAAAAAAACTATAATCGTGAGTATGATCTTAGTGTTTTCAACATCGTTGCAGTTGATGATTTCAATATGGGAGCCATGGAGAATAAAGGTTTGAATATTTTCAATTCATCGGCCGTCCTAGCCAGCGCCCAAACTTCAGTGGATCGTAATTTTGAAAGTATTGAGGCGATAATTGCGCACGAGTACTTCCACAATTGGACAGGTAATCGCATAACTTGTCGTGATTGGTTTCAATTGAGTTTAAAAGAAGGTCTTACAGTATTCAGAGATCAAGAGTTTAGTGCCGATATGCGTAATACTGATGTAAGAAGGATTGAGGATGTAAAAGCGCTCCGCAACCGTCAGTTTCGAGAAGATAACGGCCCGCTAGCACACTCTGTGAGACCTGAAAGCTTTATTGAGATTAATAATTTCTATACGGCGACAGTCTATGAAAAAGGTGCTGAACTAATTAGAATGATAAAAACACTAGTTGGTGAAGACAGCTATAAAGTTGCCCTTGATCTTTATTTCAAAAGGCACGACGGCAAAGCCTGTACAATTGAAGATTGGTTACAGGTATTTAGCGACACTACCGGTGAGGATTTCAACCAGTTTAAGCTGTGGTATAGTCAAGCTGGCACACCACAAATCAAAGTTGATGAGAGTTTTGTCGATGGCACATTGATCCTTGATGTAAGTCAATCCATACCCGATACACCGGGGCAAAAAAACAAGCAGCCATTGGTCATCCCAATTGCGATAGGTTTGTTAGACACAGATGGGTGTGAGGTACTCCCAACCCAAATATTAACCCTAGATCAATCATCCCAAAGCTTTTCGTTCAATGACTTTAAAGAAAAACCAATTCTCTCAGTCTTGCGTAAATTTTCCGCACCAGTAATTTTAAAGCATACAAATACAGAAGCTGAACAGTTAGTCCTACTTAAACACGATACAGATATGTTCAATCGTTATGAAATTAGTCGGAATTTAGGCCTTGAAAGCTTGGTTGGAATGGTGCTGCACGGCACATCAGAAAAAACTGTTTATATTGAATCGTTACTAGAGGTAATGGAAGATGAGGATCTAGACCCAGCCTTCCGTGCACTTTGTTGCACTCTGCCCAATCAGGATGAAATAGCAAAAGCTCTTGCAGATCTACAGCAGATACCAGATCCAATCGAGATACATCATGCGCACAAAGCTCACTCCATGCGGATGGCTAAACTAGGTTACAGTACTTTTACTAAAGTATATAATAAGCATATAGTTATAGGAGATTACTTACCAAATGAAGTGGATTGCGGTCATCGCGCTCTATCTAACCTTGCATTGCATTATATAAGCTTCTTGGACAATGGCACCTTGGCCGAACAACAATTCAAAAATGCAAATAATATGACCCTCCAGCTGTCAGCTCTTAGTAACCTCGTAAAAGCTGGCAACGGGGCACAAGCCCTTGCAAAATTTTATGAACAGTGGCGCAATGAAAGACTTGTTATCGACAAATGGTTTAGCCTGCAGGTTGTAAGTTGTGACCCAGAAGTTGCTGTTTCTATAGCCACCACTCTCACAAAACACACCGATTTTACATTAAAAAACCCTAATAGATTTCGTGCTTTGATTGGAGCGTTAGCCATGACACCCGCGGCCTTTCATCAACCCGATGGTTCAGCATATAATCTGATTGCTAACCAGTTAATCGCTTTGGATGATTTAAATCCGCAACTGTGCGCCCGCGTAACTACAGCCTTTGACACTTGGAAACTATACGATAAAAATCGGCAATCGATGATAAATGCTGCATTAAAGCGCATAGCTAATAAACCGGATCTATCACGCGATACAGGTGAAATTTTGGACCGGTTGCTAACTGCATAGAATTACCTCAAAATACAAATTTAATGTATGATCATGAACAGACGTCTTGTTCCTTTTTGCCGTTGGCAATATAATGAAAATAAATAATTTATTAGTTGAGTCATCAAAATGCTGGATCAAACAATGCCAATACCAGCGCCGAAGGTTATCGCCGGCGCTAAATATAATTGGGAACTTGTTATTGGACTGGAAGTCCACGCACAGGTAAGTAGCAACGCTAAGCTTTTTTCTAGTGCCTCAACTACATTTGGCGCAGAACCTAATTCAAACGTGGCATTTGTAGACGCTGGCATGCCTGGTATGCTGCCTGTAATAAATGAAGAATGTGTAGCACAAGCCGTAAGAACAGGGTTAGGCCTACAAGCTACTATCAATTTATTATCATCCTTTGACCGGAAAAACTATTTTTATCCGGACTTGCCACAAGGCTATCAGATTAGCCAATTATACCACCCTATAGTAGGCGAAGGTGAAGTATTTGTAGAAATGGGAGATGGATCCGCACGCACCGTTCGGATTGAGCGTATTCACCTTGAGCAAGACGCGGGGAAGTCTGTTCATGACATGGACCCTAACAACTCTTTTGTCGATCTAAACCGCACTGGTGTTGCCTTAATGGAGATAGTCAGTCGTCCTGATATCCGTGGACCCGAGGAAGCGGCTGCTTACGTAATTAAATTGCGTCAAATCATGCAATATCTGGGAACATGTGATGGAAATATGCAGAATGGCAGTCTCAGAGCTGATGTAAATGTTTCAGTATGCCGTCCAGGTGACTACGAAAAATATCAAGCCACGCAAGACTTTGATCATCTTGGGACCCGTTGTGAAATTAAAAACATGAATTCAATGCGGTTTATGCAAGCAGCTATTGACTTTGAAGCTAGGCGCCAAATAGCAATTTTAGAAGATGGGGGCATCATTAATCAAGAAACTCGGCTGTATGACTCAGATAAGAATGAAACCCGATCTATGCGTTCAAAAGAGGAAGCACATGACTATAGGTATTTTCCTTGCCCTGATCTGCTACCGCTCGAAATAGAACAGAATTGGGTGGATGACCTCGAAGCAAAATTACCAGAATTGCCTGATGCCAAGAAATTACGTTTCATTTCTAGTTTCAACCTATCAAATTATGATGCCGGTGTTTTGACAGCAGAAAAACAAAACGCGACCTATTTTGAACAAGTGGCCAGAGGTCGTGACGGAAAAACCGCAGCAAACTGGGTAATAAACGAGTTATTTGGTAGAATGAAAAAGGAGGACGCAAAAATTACAGATTGCCCTGTTTCACCAGACCAGCTTGGCGGCATTATCGACCTTATCGCCGAAGGTGAAATCTCTGGTAAAATAGCAAAAGAACTTTTTGAAATTGTTTATACTGAGGGCGGCAATCCGGCAGATATTGTAAATAGTCGGAATATGAAGCAAGTAACGGACACTGGAGCGATCGAAGCCGCTGTGGAACAAATCATTAAAGATAATCCAATTCAAGTTGACAAAGCAAAACAAAATCCAAAATTAGCTGGTTGGTTTGTAGGCCAGGTAATTAAAGCAACAGGTGGAAAGGCTAATCCGCAGGTTGTAAACCAAATTGTAGCATCAAAGCTCAAACTTTAAGTGCCGCTGACTTTAAGAGCTAAAGCATGAATTTTTCCCATAACGGAAGACCCAAGAGCCTTATGGATAGCACGGTGCTGTGCGAGCCTGTTCATACTTGAAAAGTAAGCTGCCACAATTTTTACCTCAAAATGACTTTCACCGCCTTCCGCAAAACCTGAATGCCCACGATGGTCCTCAGAAACATCCAAAACCTCTAATTCAACAGGATCAAAGTTTTGTTGAAGAGTTTTTTCAATCTGATCCAACATTCTTTCTATTTTTTTCATCTTAGCCCCTTACATCTTTTCCATTCAGCCCTAAACTCTACTCTCCGAGTCGGAAAGTTGAATATAATGAATAAAGATGATCCCTTTGGTTTTGATATGTCCGTTTCAGCGGCAAAAAAGAACAATCCGCGCGGCCGTCGGGGTATGTCGGGTGCGTTTGAAACATCTACACGAAAGTGCGAGCATTCAGGTTGCCGAGAGGCAGCAAAATATCGTGCTCCAAAATCACCGGACATTCTCGATGATTATTTTTGGTTCTGTAAGGAGCACATCCGCGAGTACAATTTAAAGTGGAATTTTTTTGATGGGTCTTCAGAAGAAGAACTACAAAAACAAATGGACAGTGACAGAGTATGGGAAAGAGAAACTAAACCATTTAAAACAAGTGAGGAACAACGTGCTTGGTCAAGGTTGGGTGTTGATGATCCACATCAAGTTCTTGGTGCAAATGCAACTCAAAACCCAGGAAAGTCAATTACTGGCGCAACACGTAAATTACCGTCGTCTGAACGACGAGCGTTGGACGTACTAGAGGCAAAAGACCACTGGACTAAGGCAGAAATTCGCAAGTCCTATAAATCTCTTATAAAAATACTACATCCAGACATGAACGGTGGAGATCGAAGCCAAGAGGAGCAACTGAGCGAAGTTGTGTGGGCTTGGGACCAAATAAAGGATAGCCGAAGCTTTAAGTAAAAAAAATTCTAGAAGTAAGTTTGTATTTTAGATTGCACCAGACGCACTTTTTAAGTTTATGGGAGCAATAGCTAAAAAAGCCTTTCACCTCCCTCTTGCCCTTGAATTCATTTTGTTGCACGAGACGCCCATAGCTCACACCATCTCTAAAGGAAGATTAATATGGATGACCAAAACTTGGATATCGACACACATCCGACTGAAGATGTGTCTGTGCGCGATGTGTATGGTATTGACACAGACATGATAGTCAAAGGGTTTGCCGATCGGACCTCGCGAGTGCCCGCCTTTGACAGTACTTATAAATTTGATCCAGATACAACGCTAGCCATCCTAGCCGGGTTTTCTCACAATCGTCGCGTGATGATCCAAGGTTATCATGGGACTGGTAAGTCAACGCATATTGAACAAGTTGCGAGCCGACTTAACTGGCCAACGGTACGGGTAAATCTGGATAGTCACATAAGTCGAATAGACCTTATCGGTAAAGACGCCATAAAACTTAAAGATGGCAAGCAGATAACTGATTTTCAAGAAGGTATTCTTCCGTGGGCATTACGAAACCCAACTGCGATAGTATTTGATGAATACGACGCTGGTCGCGCAGACGTCATGTTTGTAATTCAGCGTGTTCTAGAGGTGGACGGAAAATTAACACTACTAGATCAAAACAAAGTAATTACACCACATCCTTATTTTCGTATATTTTCAACGGCTAATACCGTGGGCTTGGGCGATACCACCGGTCTTTACCATGGAACTCAACAAATAAATCAGGGCCAAATGGACCGGTGGAGCCTCGTGGCCACACTGAATTATCTCCCAGTTGAAGCAGAAGCTGCTATCGTTTTATCCAAGAATACAAGTTACGATACAGAGGCTGGGCGCAAAACTATTAAACAGATGGTTACCGTAGCCGAGCTTACCCGAACTGCGTTTATGAGTGGCGACTTATCAACTGTTATGTCGCCCAGAACAGTAATATCTTGGGCCCAGAACACAGAAATTTTTCGTAATGTAGGTTATGCTTTCAGGCTAAGCTTTCTGAACAAATGTGATGAACTTGAGCGGCAAACAGTAGCTGAGTTTTATCAAAGGTGCTTTGATGAGGAATTGCCAGAATCCGCTGCCTCCATGAGCATGGAATAAGTTAGTTTTTAAGATAACGCATCTTTGACGGGAAAGTTAACACCATAATGCAAACGAGAAATTATATAAATTCTTTATTTACTTTCCTTGTTGGCGTTTCTTATTGCAAATGAAAGCTACCATCTTCAATAAGTTTAGTAACGATTTAAGTATGTTCACGACACGAGATAGTTTTATGTTCTTAGATAATAAACTTAAATCTTTCAGTGGTCTTTACAAAGTGAATACCACCGAAAGCACGATGGGTCACTTTAATGCAAGATAGCCACAATCCAGCAGATCCGTTTAAAAAAGCATTAGCGGAAGCAACAAAAGTCCTAGCCAACGATCCAGAACTTTCGGTTACCTTTTCAGTAGATCCACCAGGCGGATCCACCGATAGCATACGCCTACCCCAAGTCAGCCGCAAAATGACAAGACAAGAAGTCCTACTTGCACGGGGGACAGCCGACGCTATGGCGATGCGACACAAATATCATAATGCAAACACGTTCAATCGTTACGCGCCACCAGGACAAATGGCACGTGACATTTATGATGCGATGGAAACTGCGCGGTGCGAGGCCATTGGCGCTAAGGATATGCCAGGTACAGCCAGTAACATAGATGCAAAAATTGAAAATGAAGCTTTGCGTCAAGGCTTTGCCGACATCAAAGAAGCTAACCAGGCTCCATTACCCACTGCCGCTGGTTATTTGATACGGCATTTGGCCACTGGACGGGAATTGCCTAAAGATGCAGCAAATGTCATGAACCTTTGGCGGAGTTTTATAGAGGAGCAAACAGACGGTAATTTAGCAAACCTAGATGACAACCTTGCTGATCAAACTAGCTTCGCCAAATTTACCCGCCAAGTCATCAAAGACTTAGGTTATGGTGATCAATTAGGAGATGACCCTGATTATGAAGATGAGGACCTTGAGGATCAGGCAGAATCTGAAGAGGATGATCAACCTGACAGCTCTGGTGACGAAGACAACAACGAAGAGCAAGATACAGATGCAAGTCCAGAACAGAGCCAGGACGACCAGCAGGACGCAGCTAGTGCTCAGGTATCTTTAGATGACATGGCTGACAGTGAAATGGGTGAAGAGGCCGAAATGCCAGACGGTGAATCGCCACTAGATCCACCCGCACCTCAACCAATATCAGATGCTGATCCAGACTATGCAGTCTATAAGGTTGATTTTGACGAAGAAATTCGTGCGGAAGATTTAGCTGAACCTCAAGAGCTTGAACGTTTGAGGGCTTATCTTGATCAGCAACTAGAACCATTAAAGGGTGCAGTTGGCCGTTTAGCAAACAAATTACAACGTCGACTGCAGGCACAACAAAATCGAAGCTGGGAGTTTGACCTCGAGGAAGGAACCCTCGATGCGGGCAGGCTTGCGCGAGTCATCGCCAATCCCACAACTCCATTATCTTTCAAGGTTGAGAAGGATACCGAGTTTAGAGATACTTGTGTAACACTTTTACTTGACAATTCTGGGTCTATGCGTGGCCGGCCTATCTCAATCGCTGCAATTTGTGCAGATGTTTTGGCACGCACACTAGAACGCTGCAGCGTTAAAGTAGAAATATTAGGCTTTACCACGAGGGCATGGAAAGGTGGTCAAAGCCGCGAAGAATGGCTGGCAGAGGGCCGCCCCCAAAATCCAGGACGGTTAAACGATCTACGCCACATAATTTACAAAAGTGCAGATGCTCCTTGGCGCCGCGCGCGACCAAACCTTGGCCTGATGATGAAGGAGGGCATATTGAAAGAAAATATTGATGGTGAGGCTTTAGAATGGGCGCATCGAAGGATGACCGCGCGCGCAGAGGCTCGTAAAATTTTAATGGTAATTTCAGACGGTGCGCCTGTTGATGACAGTACGCTCTCGGTAAACCCAGCAAATTATTTAGAAAAGCATCTTCGGGACGTAATTGCGATGGTGGAGAAACGGCGCCAAGTCGAATTGTTAGCAATCGGTATTGGTCATGATGTAACACGTTATTATGAGAGAGCAGTTACAATAACGGATGTAGAACAGCTAGCCGGCGCCATGACCGAACAGTTGGCTGGTTTATTTGATGTTGATACGCGAGCGACAGCTCGCACCATGGGATTGAAACGAGCAAGTTAATAAAATAAAAGTGGATTACGGATAGAGTATTCATTTCAACTACTTCATTTCCATGCGTCCACTTAGGATTGGTACCGTGTTTCAAAGTTTTAACTCAACAACCGACCCAGATCAGGGACCACCACGTTTGTCCCTTTTGCGCTCTTCAATTATAAATCATGGGTTGGATGGGTTCATTGTACCCCGCACTGATTGTCATCAAGGTGAATATGTAGCATCCCGTGATGAGCGTTTGTCTTGGCTTACGGGCTTCACTGGATCAGCAGGTTTTGCATGTGTTTTAAGAGATAAAGCAGGGATATTCGTTGACAGCCGTTATCGATTGCAGGTTCAACATCAGGTCGCCTCAGTATTTACACCTGTGGACTGGCCAGAAATCCAGCTCCATGATTGGCTTCAATTAAATATTACATCAAAGGCCATTATCGGATTTGATCCTTGGTTACATACGGTCGCTGAAATTGAAACACTTGAGGCAGATTTAGTAGATTCAAATATTAGTCTAAGACCGTGTCAAAATTTAATTGATACAATCTGGACAGACCGTCCCCCTGCACCAAAGATAGAAGTCTGGGAACACCCACTGAAGTACAACGGTGAGAGTTCAATCTCTAAAATCAACAAAATTGCCGTTGAAATTGTAAGTCTTGGTGGGGATTTAGCAATTTTCACCCTACCTGACAGCATCTGCTGGCTGTTGAACATACGAGGTGCAGATGTAACCCGTACGCCAATAGTGCATTGCTTTGCAGCATTATCGTCCAAAGGTGAGGTAACAGTCTTTGGCGATAGGGAGAAGTTGAAAATATTAAATCCTAACCCTAAAGTCAAACTTCTGGGTTGGGATGACTTCGAAAGTTTTCTTACTAATTCTATTGGTAAGGTAGTGGTCGACCGTAAGTCTCTACCGATAGCTGCTCTGCGGGCACTAGAGAAAGGTCCAAGCGAACCTTTATTTAAAAATGCAGATCTTTGCTCTTTACCAAAAGCCTGTAAAAATAAAACAGAAATAGAAGGCGCACGCAAAGCACACACTCGCGACGGTGCGGCGATGGTTTCTTTTTTGGCGTGGTTCGAAACTGCGGATCATTCTAAATTAGATGAAATTGAAGTTGTTAAATCTCTAGAGACATTTAGGACTAAAACAAATCTATTACATGACATCAGTTTTGATACTATCAGTGGAAGCGGCCCTAACTCAGCGATAGTTCATTATAGAGTAACTCATGAAACTAATCGCAAACTTGACACCAATAGTGTACTTTTAATTGATAGTGGTGCTCAATATTTCGATGGAACTACCGATGTCACGCGAACGCTACCACTTGGGCGTCCAAACCTAAAAATGAGGCAAACCTTCACCCGTGTGCTTCAAGGTATGATTGCCGTTTCACAGATCCGTTTTCCAAAAGGTATAACGGGTAGAGAGTTAGACCCCCTCGCCCGAGCGCCGCTTTGGATAGCGGGACAAGATTTTGATCATGGAACAGGTCACGGTGTGGGCAGTTTTCTATCCGTGCATGAGGGTCCTCAACGAATTTCCCGAATGACAGATGTTGAACTTCGAGAAGGGATGATAATATCGAACGAACCAGGATATTATGATGCAGGAAATTTTGGGATCCGAATTGAGAACCTGCTCGTTATTCAAGCAGCGCCTATGCTACCAGACAGTGATCTACGAGATATGTGGGAATTTGAAACGTTGACTTATGTTCCAATTAATAAAAAAATGATAGAAATCAGTATATTAACAGCTCAAGAAATATTATGGTTAAATTCTTACCATAATACGGTTTTAACGAAATTAACTCCCTTCATCGATTTGTCGACAAAAGAATGGCTAGTAAAAGCCACCTCACCAATCTAGCTCGCCGTTAATTTAAAGTGGATATATTCTTCAATAAATCCATCAAGCTATTGAAAATAGTTCTAAGCGTTTCTTTTTTTCATTTTAAGTAAAGAGCGGGCCGCTTCTCGTGCTTCGTCGGTGATTACTTCACCCGCTAGCATTCTTGCAATTTCGTTAACACGGTCTTCGGGACCTAATTTTGTTACTGTTGAGAAAGTTTTTTTATCTCTTATACTTTTTTCTACTCTCCAATGAGCAATACCCAACGCTGCCACTTGGGGTGAATGTGTCACCACCAGGACTTGGCCTAAACCTCCCAAACTAGCCAGGCGGCGCCCAACCGCGTCAGCAGTTGAACCACCAACACCACGGTCAATCTCATCAAAAATCATCGTACGATCGGAAGAATCTTTTGATAAGCAAACCTTCAGTGCCAGGAGAAATCGGCTCAATTCCCCACCTGACGCAATTTTTTCTAATGGCCCAGTTGGAGATCCAGGGTTAGTTGCCACCTTAAAAGAAACTTTGTCAGCACCAGTTGGCCCACCCTCCTGATCCACTATTTCTGTTCTAAATATGGCCCGTTCCATTTTTAAAGGAACTAGCTCAGCCGACATCGCCGCATCCAAATTCTTTGCGGCAGATACGCGGGTCTTTCTCAGTTGTAATATAATGCCTTTATATTTCTCTGACTTATCCATTAAATCAAACTCAAGTTGTTCAAGATTAGCATTACCACTATGAAGATTATCTATTTTTTTTGTGAGTTCCTCCAAAATTCTAGGTAATTCATCTGGAACCACAGAATGCTTGCGCGCTGCAGCTCTAATTGCAAACAACCGTTCTTCGGTTTGCTCAAGCTCCACTGCATCAAAATTAAGGTTTGAGACGACAACTTCAATTTCTTGCTGCGCTTTGCCAACAGCGTTCAACGCTAACTGTAAGGTTTCAAAAGCCGGCGCAAGCTGTCCATCAAGTTTCTCAGCGGCACTTTCGATCCAGCGTAGGGCGTTACTGATTTGCGTCTCCGCACCACTTCCAGAGATGGCCTCAATTGACTTTGTAACGTCTTCCCTTATTTTTTCAGCAGACTGCATCAAACGCCGACGTGCATCTAAACTATCATCATCGCCTTTACTAACATCAAGATCCAATAACTCTGCCACTGTGTGGCGCAAGTAATCTTCTTCTACCTGTAAAGTTTTTATTTCAGTTGCAGTTTTTGCTAACACTTTTTCTGCAAGCAACATTTTGTTCCATGCCACACTGCACTCAATCTTTAAATTATTAGCCCCTGCATAATCGTCCAAAAGTCCCTGGTGAGATCGGACATTTAATAATCCTCGATCATCATTTTGACCGTGCAACTCAAGCAGCGTTTCACTTATCCGGCGAAGCACCTGAGCTGAACAACGAACTCCGTTTACAAAAGCTGTTTTTCGCCCATCTTGACCATTAATACGTCGTAAAATTAGTTCGCTATCTAGTTCAATACCACTATCAATCAAAATATTATTCACTGGGTGATTAGGCTGAATATCAAACCACGCAGTGACTTCACCTTGTTCAGCGCCTTGCCGCACAAGTCCCGCCTGACCTCGCCATCCCAACACAAAACCTAAGCAATCAAGCAATATTGATTTTCCAGCGCCAGTTTCGCCAGTCAATACATTTAAGCCTGGTTCAAACGATAATTCCAACTCGTCGATTATGAGCATGTCTTTAACGACTAAACCTCTTAACATGCCTGTCTCACTAAAATTAAAGCCATTGGCCCTTTATCATTTGGCGATAGATCGTGGTTAGCCAGTTTGTACCAAATGGGACCGGTTTCAATCCCTGACCACTTAGTAAATTATAGCTCTCATTATACCAATCTGTAGTTTTATAGTTAAGTTTAAGAACAGCACCAGCCGATTGAGCCTCCTCACTTAGCCCCAAGGAAAGATAAGATTCAACCAAACGGTGAAGCGCTTCTGGTGTTTGATTGGTAGATTTAAAATCTTCAATAACTATACGAAAACGATTGGCAGCGGCAGTATAATGCCCTTTTTCTAAATAGTAGCGGCCTACTTCCATTTCTTTGGTAGCCAAGTGATCAAGAGTTCTATCAAATTTAAGCTTCGCTACCTGCGAGTATTCACTATCTGGATACCTCTCGACAATAACCCGCAGCGCTTCCAAAGCTTTAGTAGCAACACCTTGATCGCGGCCAATTTCGTCGATCTGATCGTAATAGCTAAGCGCCAACAGATATTGCGCGTAGGCGGCATCGTCAGCTGCTGGATAGAAGTCAAGATAGCGTTGGGCAGAGCTCCTGCTATTAGGGTAATCAAAGCTTTTATGAAAACTGAAAGCTTGCATAATCAAACCTCGCTTAGCCCATTCTGAATAAGGATAAAGACGTTCTATTTCTCCGTAATACTCAGCAGCTTTAACGAATTTTTTTTGTTTTAAGTTTAAGTCAGCCTTATCATAGATTTCTTTTGCAGAATAGCTTTCTATAGGATCCTCTAACCCGAATGTAACTTCGCTACACCCAATTAAGGTTGTGGTCAAAACACAAAAAATTAAAATTTTCTTGATCACATGGATACCCTCATAGCATTCGATTGTTACAAACTAACACAGAATATTTTTTTGGAAAATAACAGATTGTTTATTTTTATATGCCACAGGAGTTTACTTAGCTATGCAAACATCATCCCAGACAAGCCCAGCACCAGGTAAACACATAGTCATTTCTAAATTACAATCAATCATACGAAATGCTGACGGTTTCGAAAATAATTTTTGTAATAATTTATTGGTTGCAGTGTGGCCAGACCTACGACCGACATAACGGCCAATAATTGGACCACCCGCAAGCGCCAAATCACCTACCGCATCTAACATTTTATGCCGAACTGGCTCATCAACATAACGCATGCCGCCTGGATTCAAAACATCGCTACCATCAACAACCAAAGCGTTCATTAATGTGCCACCAAGAGCAAGGCCTTGTGACCGCATGATGTCGACATCCGAATTTGCACAGAAAGTTCGACTATTACTCAGCTCCTTTACAAAATTACCATTCGCCAAATCTAGGGATTTAGATTGTTGTCCTATAGCGGCATCAGGAAAATCGATCATAAATTCCATCTTTGTTCCAGGATATGGCTCAAGAGCGGCATAGGCTCCATTTATACTAACTTCCACTTTCTCAAGTATTTCAAGTGCGCGCACTGGTACCGTTTGTTTTGAAAAACCAACTTTTAAAAACCCAGTGACAAAATCATGGGCGCTACCATCCATAATTGGTAGCTCAGGGCCATTCAACTCAAGTAAGGCATTGTTAATACCGCAGCCAGCAAGCGCCGCCATGATATGCTCTACGGTCGATACACTTATACCTTCTTCGTTTTCAAGGCGTGTACAAAGTGCTGTATGTACAGAGAATTGCCAATTACCACATATAAATGCACTTTCTTCTGCGACATCTGTCCTTCGAAACCAAATACCTGTTTCTGCAGCAGCGGGTCGTACACACAACTTTACATCAGTACCTGTGTGTAAACCTTTCCCAATAAAGACAACATCTGATTTTAATGTCTTTTGCAATGCGACCTCAATTTATAAAACGATAAGAGTTTCTATTGTTACGATTATTATCTTGGCCCAAGCACATACTCAACTCACGCTTTGCAACCATTTGAAACATCTTTCAATAAAAATTAGCAATAACCTGCCAAAGGCAGTTTTAAAATATTGGTTAATATAAAAAAGAGCGCCGAAAGGACGCTCTTTGACTTCGTTATTGCGAAACCTTTAATTAGCTTGGCGTCGTAAAAATGCAGGAATATCAATTCTTTCATTGACACCTTTTTCAGCTTCAAACTCCTGATCAATCACAGTTGAGGGAGCAGAAACCTCACTTCTATCCACAGCTTCATGTTGGCCTGTCATTCTATTAATTAATGAGTTAAAACCAAACTTACGTTTTTCGGCAATCTCAGCAACAGATGGCTCAACAGGTTCGTTGGGCTTAGTTTCCAATGGCACTTTTTCAACTGCAGCACGCAATCGCGCCATCGCCTCTGGACTCGGCGTTCCAGGCTCAGACAAGCCAACATAACTTATGCTATGCTCCGGATCATTCACATCAATTAGCGTCTCTTCTTCATTAGTTAGGACCAAATCTTCCGATTGTACTGTCTGTTCTCTTAAAACTGCAACATCGGGTATTAGCTCGGAATTAGTCGAGACAGAGCTTTCATTCTCAGCAAAAGTAAGCTCAGGAAGCTTATAATCTTCACTCTCCACTTCAGACTGTTCAAATCTCGGTGTTACAACCTCAGCTCTAACCGATGGAGTTCTAAAGCTACGGGCCTGGCCAGCATCAATCCCTGTAGCTACTACTGAAACACGCATCACACCCTCTAATGTGGTATCCAATGTTGAGCCAACAATTATATTTGCATCCGGATCTACTTCCTCACGAATGCGGTTTGCAGCCTCGTCGAGTTCAAAAAGCGTTAAGTCAACTCCACCAGTAATATTAATTAAAACACCTTTTGCCCCACGAAGACTGATTTCATCTAGTAACGGGTTAGAGACGGCTTTGTCGGCAGCCTGAACCGCACGATCTTCACCAGTAGCCTCACCTGTCCCCATCATGGCCTTTCCCATTTCATCCATAACCGCACGGACATCGGCAAAATCAAGATTAATGAGACCAGGTCTTACCATTAAATCAGTCACACCCTTCACACCTTGATAGAGAACATCATCAGCCATGCTAAAAGCATCAGTAAAGGTAGTCTTTTCATTGGCTACTCGAAACAAATTTTGGTTAGGTATAATTATCAGGGTATCAACAACTTGCTGCAACGCTTCGATACCTTCCTCGGCCTGGCGCATCCGTTTACTACCCTCAAACTGAAAAGGTTTAGTAACTACACCAACAGTCAAAACCCCAAGTTCCCGTGCAGCTTGGGCGATAATTGGGGCAGCTCCAGTGCCCGTACCTCCGCCCATTCCAGCTGTAATAAAACACATGTGTGTTCCTGCAAGGTGATCAACGATCTGTTCGATACTTTCCTCAGCCGCGGTCGCGCCGACTGCTGCCCTTGCACCGGCCCCAAGCCCCTCTGTGGCCTTGACACCCAATTGTATCTTTGCGGGCGCACCAGATTGTTGCAGTGCCTGCGCATCGGTATTAGCAACTACGAATTCCACCCCTTCAAGAGATTTATCTATCATGTTGTCAACTGCGTTTCCACCAGCACCACCAACACCAAATACGGTAATGCGTGGTTTTAATTCGTCATGTCCTGCCATGGTTAAGTTTAAAGTCATATTTTTTTCCACCTGCTCTGGCCACATTGATCTGCGGCTTAAATTTATTTTTTTAGATTAACGAAAATTTACTCTTAAGTCACGAAAAAATTGATATTTCTAACTATATATGCTGCTCTTTTTCTCCTCTTTAACTATTGGTTGGGTACTCACATATTTAGGTCCTCACCAATTATTACGAAACCAACGCATCGCATGGCGTAAAGGCTGCCCAATAATTTGTGGTTGTAGTAATTCAAAATCCCACCATTCGTCTTGCGGGTTTGCTGCTGTTAATGCTAACCCCACAACTCCGGAAAATGCAGGACCAGTTGCAGCTTGCGGCAACCCTTGGACCCTAACAGGACGCCCTAAACGCACATGCTGCCCTAATATCCTTGCCGCCAAGCCATCCAAGCCTGGGATTTGGCTAGCACCACCGGTAAGAACAATTTGCTTTCCAGGGAGCTTATCAAAACCTGCCACATTCAGCCGCTCCCTGACATCTTCCAAGATTTCCTCTATACGCGGCCGAATGATCCCTATTAACTCGGATCTGCTAACCTTGCGGCGGTCGTGCTCCCAATCACCACTATTACCTTCAGTTTCTATCATTTCGCGATCATCCATGCCAGTTGACATGGCTCCTCCATAAATTGTCTTTATACGTTCAGCGCTAGATATCGGTATTTTCAGTCCCATCGAAATATCACTTGTCACGTGATCACCGCCCAAGCCGACACTATCGGTAAAAATTTGGTGTTTTTTGAAAAAAATCGAAATACCAGTAGTCCCACCGCCCATATCAATACAAGCAGCACCAAGTTCCTGTTCATCTTCAACCAGAGCCGCTTGCCCAGAAACATAAGATGATGAAGCTACTCCAGCCAATTCCACATCACAGCGCTTCACACAGTAGTTCAAATTTTGAATTGCAGACTCTTTTACGGTAACAATATGTAAATCTGTAGATAATTTTTGGCCAGAATGGCCCCGTGGGTCTGTCATCCAAGAGCGGTCATCAAGAGTAAAATTTACTGGTTGCGCATGCAACACAGTTCTATTCATTCCAAAATCTGGCAAGTCACAAGCGGCCAAAACTCTCCCAATATCATATGACTCAACAGCGCCATTTTCAATTAAAACTTCGCCAAAAACACCATAGCTTTTGGGCGCGGCGCCTGACAAGCTTGCAATTGCATGATCGACACGTACACCAGCCATTTTTTGCGCTGCTTGTAACGCTGTACGGATAGCGCGCTCAGTCTCAACCATGGACTCTATTTCACCAAGGCTAATACCACGAGATTTAGTAGTGGCAGCTCCAATGACACGGAAAGTTGATTGCCCAGCCATTGAGCCAATAACTTCTCCAGAAAGAATATCATCAGAACTATCAAAACGAAGGATTAAGCAGGCAACTTTAGAACTTCCAGCGTCTATAACTGCTATAACGCCGCGTTGGATAGCAAATTTTCGCATCTCCCGCATTGCGCGCTGAGTATTGTATAGATCATTCATTCTGACCCTCCAGAAGCATTGCAGTTATGGATTTTTTCATATGGCTCAACGCAGCAGGTCGAATTCGCAGCGTAGGCCGGTTAGGGTCACGAAAATCTATTAATGATATATCGCGCTCGAACAAGTTTTGAGCCTGCCCTAATACAATTGCTTGGGACAAAGCTAGTTCCGGACTATTCTCTGGTAGTGCAATAGTCTGGCCATCAAGCAAAACTAAATTCCAACGCCGTTGACCCACTCTCACGAAACCTCGCAGGCGCTCCGCGATGGGATCAGCATGACTTATTATGGATCGTACTTCTTCCAAGACATCTACAGCACCCTCACCGGCGATTAAAGGTAGATGACCAAAATCAGCTCGATACGCAATATTGCGCAATATATCACCACTACCCGACACTAACTTCAATCCATCCACATCACGCCAAACAAACGCGGCGGGCATTTCCATTATTTTTATTGACAGAAGTCCTCCAGTGGAGACCATTACCACCGCGCGATCTACTGATGGAATATTTTCAATCCATAACCGCATTTCATCTAGATTAAGTTCAAAGGTACTGACTGGAAATAAACTACCAAATTTTGTCTGAATGTCCTGCTCAAGAAGAGTAGAAGCACCGTCTATACTAAGAGTATGTAACTGGTATTCTGACTGATTTTGTACAGAAACATGTGCGTCTTTAACCACACTCCGTATATAATCTAAATTTTCAGCTTTAGATAAAAACATAACCACAAACAAAAATATAAAGGAAATAGGAAGGCCAATACGTATTAAAACTCGAAATAATGGCGTCAACCAAAGCCGCTGAAAACGATAACTAATTAATGAAGGCGCAGGGTCCACTGAGACTGATCCATTTTGGATTATTGAATTGCCAGAGAACCTTTTGAAATTGAATTTCAGCGATTGCATGAAGCATCCTCAACCAAAAACTTACAAAGTTCCACAAACGGCATTCCACTGGCAACAGCCTGTTCTGGAGAAAGTGAGGTGCGGGTCATGCCAGGCTGAGTATTGGTTTCAAGCAATATAAGCCCGGCTAAGCCTTTTTCTTCATCCCAACGAAAGTCAGTACGAGATATGCCCCGACACCCCAAAACTTGATGGGCTTTGAGTGCATAATCAAGACAGGCTTCAAAAATTATATCTGGAAGTTTGGCAGGTACTACATGCTTTGAACCACCATCCGAATACTTTGCATGAAAGTCGTACCAATCATCTGTTATAATATCCGTTACGGTCAATGCTCGTTCACCAACCACCGTAGTAGTCAGCTCTCTGCCTGGTACAAAAGCCTCTATCATAACCCTTTCCGGCATATCATCAGACAGTTCTGGCGGTTTCTTTTCGTTGTCTGAAACAAAATAAACCCCCACAGATGAGCCCTCATTATTGGGCTTAATCACATACGGAGTAGCCATAGGATGCTTTTCCGCTAGAGAATTGCGCGCAACTAGAAAGCTCTCTGCTACCGGTAGGCCAATTCTTCGAAAAGTATCTTTAGACTTCTCCTTATTCATCGCGAGAGCAGAAGCTAGAATGCCCGAATGAGTGTAAGCTAAGCCAAGCCACTCAAGCATTCCCTGAACACAGCCATCTTCACCCCATCGCCCATGCAAAGCATTGAAAACAACATCTGGGTTTACTGTTCGCAAATGTTTTTCAAGATTAACATCAGCATCAATTTCGACAACATTGTAGCCTGCCTGCCGCAAAGCGGTGGCACATTCTTGGCCCGTAGAGAGAGAAACACTGCGCTCTGCGCTCAGTCCACCCTTCAATATTACCACAGTCTTGGGAGCCCTGCTCGACATGCCCACTGTTCTCGCTTCAATATTTGGCCCTCTTTAGGGCTCTTGTTCTCACGATTTTAAATCGTTTTTACTCTTTGTTGGGTTCTCCGACCCTCATTACTTCCCACTCTAACGTCAAACCACAGTTATCGTAAACCTTTTTTCGCACTAATTCGCCCAAGGCCTCTAAATCATGTGCCGAAGCTGACCCATTATTGATGAGAAAGTTTGGATGTTTCAGAGACATTTGCGCACCACCCAACGTTTCACCACGGCAACCCGCATCATCGATAAGCTTCCACGCTTTTAGTTCATGCGTGTCAGCGGACATACCAGTGGAACTGAAACCCGCTGGATTTCTAAAAGTGCTGCCAGCCGTTCGCTCTTTTGTTGGTTGGGTTTCATCACGCTTTACTAACTGCTCTTCCATTCGTTTATGCAAGTTTTTGGGGGCTTCACGTCCAAGGCATCGCAAAGTCACGTCTGTAACAACCGCCTCCTGTATTAAATCTGATTCACGGTAACTAAATTTTAGATTTTTATTAGTTAGTTTTATTTTTTTTCCATCACGACCAACACCATTTGCAGAAACAAAAATATCAGAAAAATAGGATCCATAGCATCCAGCATTCATCTTTAGAGCCCCGCCGATTGTACCAGGTATTGTTCTCAAAAAAGTTAAATCAAGCCCTTTATCTGCTGCCCTTCGTGCAATGTGACTGTCTAAGGCAGAAGCACCACAATGCACGAGGTTACCTTCAAATTCTATACTGTTGAAACCCCTGCCTAACCGCACAACTATCGCGCGGATGCCTCCGTCTCGTACTATCATATTTGAGCCTACACCAATTGGAAGAATTGGTATCGGGGAGGGCAAACCATTTAAAAAAATTTCCAAATCTTCTGTATCTGCTGGTTGAAAAATGTAGTCAGCGGGGCCACCGACACGTAGCCAGGTAAATTCTGCTAAATTCCGATTTGGCAAAAGGCGGCCTCTCGGCTTTGGGATTTCCATAAAGGTATAACCTTAAGATTAATTTTGTTGTTTAGACTGGATCAAGAGTTAAAAGCGAAAGAGTGATCCAACCTAAATCATAATTAACAGCAGACAAACGAAAATTAATTTCCTCTATAAAAATTTAATCTCTATTTTGCTAAACTTATCAAAAAAAGTTGCAGTTTTTTAAATTTACTATCAAATATTTTCAACCAGAATTACATATTTTTGTCAAATTTATTTGTGTGAAATCGCACCACCGTCAACCTTTATAATTTGTTTATATCAGACCCAGTATTAGGCTCGTAACATGGATAAATTAAACAACATCGCTTGCGAGCTTATGCGCCCAAGTTGAGATCGAACCAGCACCCAAGCAAACCAGCATATCACCAGACCGACATTGGGACGAAAAAAATTCAGCCAGCGCTTCCTCATTTTCTACTGAAACCGTATGCCGATGCCCATGTCTAACCAAGCCTGAAACTAAATCCTCTCGGCCCGCACCTTTAATAGGCATCTCACCCGCAGCGAAAACATCTGTAATCCCAACAACATCAGCATCATGAAAGCAGGTACAAAACTCCTCAAACAAATTATCCAACCTAGTATACCTGTGTGGTTGATGGATCGCTAGAATTCGCCCTTTATGGCTCTGTCGAGCTGCCTTTAAAGTTGCTAGAATTTCAACGGGATGATGAGCATAATCATCAATTATCGTTATTCCATTAATTACAGCAACCTTTGTAAATCTACGGTTTACTCCTTTAAAACTCTGTAATCCAAACCGTATTTCTTCACTACTCATCCCGAGATGAAGCGCCACACCGACAGACGCAATAGCATTGGAAACATTGTGCTCACCTGGCATTGGCAAACAACAGTTTGAAATAATTCTTCCATCCCACAGCGCAATATCGAAATGCGATATACCCTCAGTATACGTTAAGTTAATCGCACGAACATCTGCCTGAGCATTGAAACCATATGTCATGACTCGTCGATCTGTTATACGACCAACTAAAGCCTGAACCTCAAAGTGGTCAGTGTTACAGACAGCTAGTCCGTAGAATGGGATATTGTGTACAAAATCAAAGAAGCCCTGACGTAATTTATTGAAGTCACCCCAATGCTCCATATGCTCAGGATCAATATTTGTAATAATAGCTATCGTAGCTGGTAGGCGATTAAAAGTTCCATCACTTTCGTCTGCTTCAACTACCATCCATTCACCCTTTCCTGCCCGCGCATTAGAGTCAAAAGCGTGAATAATTCCTCCATTAATAACAGTTGGGTCAAAGCCTCCCGCATACAACAAGGTGGAAACCATAGTTGTGGTTGTAGTTTTTCCATGAGTGCCCGCGACGGCAATATTAGATTTTAACCTCATCAACTCCGCCAGCATTTCCGCTCGGCGCACAACTGGCAAACCTCTTCTTCGCGCCTCATCAAGCTCTACGTTTCCTAACTTAATAGCGGTTGAAACGACAACAACTTCAGCACCATCTAAATTTTCTTTGGCTTGACCTAAATAAATCACCGCACCCAGCTTTTTTAATCTCTCAGTAATTTTGGAACTTTTTAGATCAGAACCTTGGATAATATAGCCCTGGTCAAGCAAAATTTCTGCAATCCCAGACATGCCAATTCCACCGATACCAACAAAATGTATCGTACCAACATCACCAGGTAATTTTGTTACTTTTTTCAAATTAAATATCCCTATCAAAATCCTGGATCATGTTGGAAATATCAACTGTCGCAGTTGGCTTTGCGCAGGCAAGGGCAGCATTGGCCATATTTTGGGCCCTGTTACCGTCATCAAATATAGTTTGAATCTGATCAGCGACCTTCTCCGGAGTAAATTGATCCTCTGGCAGTAAGATAGCCGCACCTGAATCTACTAGCTCTCGAGCGTTGGCAGTTTGCTCGTCGCGGATTGCAGCCGCAAGAGGCACTAAAATAGAAGGGCGGCCAATTATGGATATATCAGCTACAGATGAAGCACCCGAACGACTTATCACAAGTTGTGCTTGGTTAATTCGTTCAGAAATGTCCTGAAAAAAAGGCTTTATATCTGCTCGAATACCCATTTCTGCATAGGCCTCAGAAACACGTATGCAATCTTCCGCGCGAGCTTGCTGACTTATTCGCAAGTTTTTGCGCAATTTTTCTGAAAGTAACGACACCGATTTTGGAACAATATCCGAAAGAATTTTAGCACCTTGCGAGCCACCAATGACCAGGAGATCCATTGGATAATCACCTGGTTGAATATAGCATGACCCATGTTTACTTAGAACTGCTTGACGCACTGGATTACCCAGATAGTGCACTTTAACGTTTTCTGGAAATCCCGTTGGACTAGTTCCACATACAACTTTATTGGCATGCGAAACAAACAACCTATTTACTTTTCCCAAGACACCGTTTTGTTCATGTAGCATGCAGGGAATGCCCAAAGTTATGGCCGAGGCCATTGCCGGAATAGCTGGATAACCTCCAAAGCCAACGACAACATTTGGACGCCTTCGGCGCATTGCACCAAACGCAGATAAAATACCTCTAAAAATATGAAAAGGAACAAAAAATTTGTTTACCAATCCAGACTTGGCAAAGGTACCACTTGCAACTACCTCTACAATAACTTCATCTGGAAAGCCCCCAGAATATCGAGAGCCTCGAGCATCAGTAGACAAAACAACTTGCCAGCCTCGTGAAAGCATCATTTCAGCCACTGCCTGCGCTGGAAACATGTGACCACCAGTTCCACCGGCGGCCAATACTAAAAGAGGGGCGTCATTCATAGACTAATACCCACGCATTGCAGCACCTAGCGCCCCCTGAGGTCGGCTGCGCGTAAAAGCTAAGATCATTCCCAGAGCGATGCCACCTGCAATCAAAGATGATCCACCATAGCTGACGAATGGCAACGTCATTCCCTTAGCGGGCAATAGTCTTACTGCCACACCCATATTAATCATTGCCTGAAAGCCAAAAATGGTAATCAGCCCTGTACCAGCCAGCCGAATAAATAAGTCCCTCTCTTGTAAGAGACGCCCCAAAGTGCGCAGAACAATACACGCAAAAAGACCCAAAATTACTAGCACCATCAATACTCCATACTCCTCCGCCGCCACTGCTATAATAAAGTCAGTGTGAGCATCAGGTAATGACCACTTGACTGCCCCCTCACCTGCACCCACTCCAAATAAACCACCCTCTCTAATTGCATTAGCTGCATATCCCAATTGGGTAGTTGGATCTACGTCAGCTGATAAGTAGCCATCAATACGTCGAGCAAAATGTTCACTATATTGATACGCAAAAAAACCAACTAAAACAGTAATCCCAGCCATCGATATAATTAATAAAAATGGAGCACCCGCACAGAAATACATAACTCCCCAGGCGAACATAATTAAACTGGCTTGACCAAAGTCAGGCTGGAGTATCAAAAATATAGCAATCACCACCGATATAGCAAAAGAGATTAAACGGCCGGGTGGTCCATTTATTTCAAAAGAGACTGATATTAACCAGGCTGAAAAAACAACAAAAGTGGGTTTTATAAATTCTGAGGGTTGCACGGAAGCAAACCCAAGCGAGTACCAGCGGGTAGCTCCTTTTCCAAAGTCAGTTCCAAAAATTGGTAAAAAAACCAAAGAGACAAATGTGATACCAAACGCTATGGTCGCCAAACGTCTTATCGTAAGTGGTGACAACATTGACGTAACAGTCATCGCCATCAGAGCCAGACCACCAAAAACGGCCTGTCTTTCTACATAATGGAAGCCTGGAAGACCATTTCGTTGTGCTAATGGTGGTGACGCAGCCAATGCTAAAATCATACCAAAGATAAATAAAAATAAGACACTCGCCATCGTCCAGCGGTCAACAGTTCGCCACCATCTAGGGAGTATTGGATCACGCACCTCCACCGGTACTGGCCCATGCACCATATCTGTCATATATTAATCGCCTGTACTGCGCCCCATTTTTTGAGGTCTATGAAACTACACTAGCTTAGTGTGAAAAATTTTTCTAGTGCCAATTCTCTTGCTATATAATGTATAATAGGCAAATCAGCATCCATGGATTTTGATACAATAGTAATAGGTGCCGGAGCAGCAGGTATGATGTGCGCCGCTCAAGCTCCCGGAAATTGCTTGGTAATTGAGCATGCCAAAGCTGCTGGCGAAAAGATCAGGATAAGTGGCGGCGGACGGTGCAATTTCACCAACCTTTATACTTCCCCTGAAAATTTTATAAGCCAAAACCCACATTTTGTAAAATCGGCTCTGGCCCGTTACTCACAATGGGATTTTATTGATTGGGTAGCTAAAAGCGGTATTGCATACCACGAAAAAACTCTCGGCCAGTTGTTTTGTGACATCTCAGCAAAGGAAATTATTTCAATGCTGAAAATAGCTATAGATAATGCAGGCGGGAAGATTTTGCTGAATACTTCTATCCAAAATGTAGAAGCCATCCAACATGGATATCGGCTCAATTTAAATTCCCCTGACGGTCAAACAACACTAACAACACATAATTTGGTGGTGGCTTGTGGTGGCAAACCAATTCCAAAAATGGGTGCAACTGATTTTGGCCTGCGTTTGGCACAACAATTTGGGTTAAGGGTTACAGAGACGCATGCTGGTCTAGTACCGTTTACATTTAGCGGGCAACAACAAGAAGATTTCAAAGATATTAGCGGCGTCGCAGTACCTGCCAAGGTGTACACAACTAATGCAACTTTTAATGAAGCAATTCTTTTTACCCACCGGGGTCTATCGGGGCCCGCATCGTTACAGGCCTCCAGCTACTGGAAATCTGGTCAAAACATTACCGTATCTTTGCTAGACAAATTAACACTGGAAACGATATTAAAATTGGCCAAAAATAGCGAAGGACGGAAATCACCCTATGGTATTTTAACGCGCCTTTTACCGGCACGACTAGTACCCAAGTTAATAAAAGATCTAGAATTACCTGAGCGCATTGCGGATTTAGATACCAAGCAGCTGGCTAAACTTTGTACGCGTCTCAGCGATTGGCAGCTCATGCCCTCTGGTACTGAAGGTTACCGTACCGCCGAAGTTATGGTGGGAGGTGTTGATACCAATGGACTATTATCTAAAACAATGATGGCCAAAAATCAAAAAAGCCTTTATTTTATTGGTGAATGTGTTGATGTCACCGGCTGGTTAGGCGGTTATAACTTTCAATGGGCTTGGTCATCAGGTTGGGTCGCCGGACAATCAATTCGCAACTCACTTTAAGGCTAAAGTGGCAGTTAAGGCACTAACTTGTGCTATAAAATCATCGCCGCGTGCCTCAAAATTATCATATTGATCAAAACTAGCGGCCGCAGGTGCGAGCAAAATAATATCGCCATCAACACTTTCAGAGAAGGCTGCATTTACGGCGGCGGCCATTGTCGTACAAATCTCACTTTCAACCTCTAATTGAAGTGCAAACTTTTTTGCATCCCGGCCAATTACATAGGCTTTTATCACTGTCTGCATTTTACTTTTCAAAGCAAGAAAATCGCCCTCTTTCTGCAGTCCACCACAAATCCACCTTATATTCTTAAAGGTCCCAAGCGCCTTAGCCGTCGCATCCACATTCGTCGCTTTACTGTCATTTACAAACTGAACACCGTTTATTTCCCGTACTAACTGGCCACGATGAGCGAGGCCCAAAAAACTACCGAGCCCCTCTTCTATAATGCGTGGGGACACATTCAAACTGCGTAAAACAGCGTAGGCCGAACAGGCATTTTGATGGTTATGTTCGCCCGCTAAACTCTGAACATTGCGCAGATCAATAGATGCAACCTGCCGCCCTTTACGCCTTTCAGATAAAAATCCTTTTTTCGAGGTAACTTGCCATCCATTCCCCTTAAGTTTTTGTCTAGAAGCTACCCGTATAACACGTTCATCATTAACAGTGTCTGCGAATTGGGAGGCCAAATACTGTCCCTCAACCTCATCAACCCCGATTATAGCATAATCAGGACTACCCTCGGCAAACAACCTCCGTTTAGCTGCAAAATACCCACCATAACCGGCATGGCGGTCAAGGTGATCCTGTGACAAGTTAGTAAATACAGCGATGTCAGGCGTTAGGCTTCGAGCTAGCTCAGTTTGATAAGAGGATAGCTCCAAAACAACCACTCCCCCATCTTCTGCCGGCTCCAAATCAAGGGCACCTCGCCCAATATTTCCTCCAATTTGGCTTTGTTTTCCGGCCACCTTAAGTAAGTGATGTATTAAGGCACTCGTAGTGGATTTTCCATTAGATCCTGTCACCGCAATAATTTTTGGTGTTTTGTCAAAATCTTGCCAACTATTTGTTGCAAACGAACGAAAGAACAAACCAATATCATTATCAATCGGAATACCTAAACGAATTGCTTCTGCAATTGCTACATGCGGCTCTGGATACAAATGTGGAATACCGGGTGAAGTTATTAAAAGATCAATGCCCTCAAGGCCGCCTCTCATTGGATCCACACATTTAAACCCATTTTCTAGAGCACGTTCGCGACCGTCTTCATCATCATCCCAGCATAAGACTTTTGCGCCACCGGCAAATGAGGCTTGCGCCGCAACCAAACCAGAGCGCGCCATCCCCAAAATTAGGACGGTCAGGCCTTTAACTCCTTGAACTGGTATCATGACTAATTACTCCAAAAAAATAGGCCCCAACAAAGAATGTGGACCTGATGATAAAATTCGATTTATCTAACCTTAAGAGTCGCTAAGCCGATCATCGCTAATACCAGGGCGACGATCCAAAACCTTATGACAATCTGACTTTCAGGATAGCCTTTCTTCTCAAAATGGTGATGAATTGGTGCCATTAAAAAAACACGCTTGCCCGTACGCTTGAACCAAAAAACTTGAATGATTACGCTTAAAGCTTCAGCTACGAATACGCCACCAATGATTAACCAGACAATCTCATGTTTCGTTAGAACTGCAATTGCGCCCAAGGCTCCACCTAAAGCAAGACTTCCAGTGTCTCCCATAAAAATTGCGGCTGGGGGGGCATTATACCATAAAAATCCCAGTCCACCCCCAATGAGCGCCATACAAAACACAAATAACTCGCCAGTTCCTGGAACATAATGTACATCAAGGTATTGAGTGAAATCGACTCTTCCAACGGCATAAGCCAAAACACCCAGGGCTGCGGCAGCAATCATAACAGGCATGATGGCCAAGCCGTCCAGTCCATCTGTCAAATTGACCGCATTCGCGGTTCCAACAATAACAATCATCGCAAATGGAAAAAAAAGTAACCCAAAAGATACCAAGGTATTTTTTAAGATTGGCATTGCCACTTGCTCGCTTAGGCCTTCCGGATGTAACTGTGCAGCAGCGAGCGCAGCCACGAGTGCAATCAAAAATCCCAGTCCTAGACGTATTCTTCCCGAAATACCTGCAACATTCTGCTTGCTAACCTTTGAGTAATCATCCGCAAAACCGATCGCACCAAAGCCTACTGTTACGAAAAGCACAACCCATATGTACATATTGTCCAGCCGGGCCCAAAGAAGGGTGGAAACCAGTAACGCTCCTAAAATAAGTGCACCACCCATTGTCGGAGTACCTACTTTAGAAAAATGACTTTCTGGCCCATCCTCACGGATGGGTTGACCGTGGCTCTGTCGGCGCTTCAGTAAATTGATTAATGGCCTACCAAATGCGAACCCAAAAATCAGAGAAGTAAGAAATGCACCGCCTGCTCGAAAGGTTATATAACGGAAAAGATTAAAAAAATCACCACCATCTGAAAGAAGTGTTAACCAATAAAGCATTTTTGTCCTTTCACATCCAAAGATGTCAGCGTTGCCCTAATTTACGGATCGGGTCAACAATTGTTGAAACGTGACTCCCTAAGGATCCTTTAACCAAAACCATATCACCTGGCACAATCATTGTTTGTAATTTACTTTTAAATTCTTCTGCCGTTTCCACCCAGTCACCTCGTATTTCTACTGGTAAAGCTTCGTAACACGACCGCATCCGTGTCCCAACACAATGCACAATATCTAAACTACATAAATGTAAGTTTTTAGCTAACGAGATATGATACATAAGTTCGTTAACGCCCAATTCGAGCATGTCCCCTAAAATTGCAATTTTACGTGATTTACGGCCCGCAGTTCCGACCACCGCTGGCTGCATAGACGCTAACGATTCAAAAGCGGCAACCATTGATGCAGGATTGGCATTATAGGCATCATCAATCAACTCAAATTCCTGAAATCTTTTGTCAGGGTCAAGTGAGATCAGTTCTCGGCGACCTCTACCCACCGATGGTTTCCATCTAAATAGATCTACTGCAGCACGGCCCGGGTCTCCAGCTAAAGCCTCAACTGCTGCAAGTACTCCCAAGGCGTTCATTGCAAAATGACGACCTATTGCATTCAATTTCAAAATAGCTGGAGCTCCACGAAATTGTGCCTGAATTACGGTCACATCTTTATGACCTTCCAAGGCTATCAATCTATATGCGTCTGCTTTTGTTCCAAAACCAACAATGGTCGCTTTTTTTCTCAATGCTCCTTCAACCAAAATATCAATTGTATCTACGTCTGCCGGTAGGATGGCCACACCAAAAGAATTTAAACCAGCAAAAATCTCGGCTTTCTCTGCAGCGATTTCATCAATTCCATTAAATGCTTCCATATGAGCTGGGGCAATGCTGGTAATCATTCCAACGTGTGGCTGAACAATTTGACTAAGCGGCCCTATTTCACCAGGGTGGTTCATGCCAATCTCAAAAATTCCAAATTCGGTATCATAAGGCATACTCGCCAGGCTCAATGGTACACCCCAGTGATTATTATAGCTGGCGATAGAGGCATGAGTACGCCCTTGAAACGCCAAAACAGTTTTAAGCATTTCCTTAGTAGAAGTTTTACCCACAGAGCCCGTTACTGCGACTATTCTGGCATTAGTCCGCGATCGAGCGGCCCTACCCAATGCATTCAAGCCCTCCATAACGTCTTTTACAATCAACAGCGGTGCATTTTTATCTACATTTGTGGGTACGTGCGAAACTAATGCTGCGGCAGCACCCTTTGCCAAAGCGTGTGCCACGAATTCATGTCCATCGCGTCGGTCTGTCAGAGCTATAAAAAGATCCCCAGGCATAATCGTCCTAGTATCAATTGAGATACCTTCTGCCTTCCACACCACAGAACAAGACCCACCAGTAGCTTTGATTGCCTCAGATGAAGTCCACAATGGCATTAGTATGCCCCCTCAAGAGCGGCAACCGCTATGCTGGCTTGCTCTACATCATCAAAAGGTAGGATATCGCTACCCACAATTTGACCACTTTCATGCCCTTTTCCTGCTATAAGCAGCGTATCACCAGCTTGTAGGAAATCTACAGCACGCAAAATTGCTTCTGCCCTATCTGCCACCTCTATGGAATTGGGCGCCCCAGCCAAAACCATCGCACGTATTTCGGATGGTTCTTCATTACGCGGGTTGTCATCCGTCAAAAAAGTATAATCAGCAAACTCAGACGCCACTTGCCCCATTAATTTTCGCTTTGAATGATCGCGATCACCACCCGCCCCAAACACAACAACTAGCCGACCCATTGCGTGCCGCCGTAGAGACTTCAAAGCGGTCGCCAATGCGTCAGGTGTGTGAGCATAATCTACAAAGATACTTGCGCCATTTGAACGAATAGCCGCTAATTCCATCCGACCACGAACCGGGCGCATAGCGTTTAAAGCAGCAAATACATTTTCAGATGCAACGCCTGTTGCAAGCACCATAGCAGAAGCAAGCATAAGGTTTTCACCTTGAAAGCCTCCAACCAGAGGCACCCTAACCTGCTGGGTTTTGCCCTGCCAACTAAATAAGATTTCTTGGCCCATTCCGTCAAACTTTTGTCCCTGTATTTGTAAATCAGCATTCACATGACCCACAGAAATAACTTTATGGCCATAGGCTACGCAGAGTTGTTTTAATTCAGTACCTTTAGGATCATCTAAGTTGATTACGGCGGTTCCGTTTAAACCTAAAACTCGGTCGAACAAGCCAGCTTTCGCAGCAAAATATTTTTCGAATGTTTGATGATAATCGAGGTGATCTTGAGAGAAATTTGTAAAGCCTGCGACCTGAATTGTCACGCCATCAAGGCGTTTTTGATCTAAACCATGGCTTGACGCTTCCATTGCGACATGGGTCACCCCAGCTCTTTTTGCCTGTGCCAAAACTCTATGCAAAACTATTGGGTCAGGCGTTGTATGGCTCAGTGATGCGCTCCAAGACCCTTCTATACCAGTAGTCCCCAGACTTATGGCACTCATTCCAATATTTGCCCAGATTTGCTGACAGAATGAGGCTACTGAAGTTTTCCCATTAGTACCAGTGACTGCAACAACTACTTCGGGCTGGGAACCGTAAAACAAGGCTGAGGCGTGCGCCAAAGCACCACGCGGATCATCTAGTATACAAACCTCAATATTAAACTTTTTAATTTCTTCAGCCGCGATCATTGATCCTTCAGGGTCAGTCAGAATTGCAATTGCACCATTACTAAAAGCCAAATTTGCAAATTTAGCGCCATGGGTTTGAGAACCAGGTAAAGCTACGAAAAGATAACCTTTTCTAACTTCACGGCTATCAACAGCCAAACCATAAATTAAGTTTGGTGGAATTTGCGAAGTCAGCAAACCCAAATCAGAAAGTGTTTTACCTGGAGGCGCCATGCGTCAACTTCATTTTAATCTCATTCGTTGGTTAATGCTAAATTTTCGTTTAACATTCCTCTTGCTTTTGGAGTGAGGCCTAGTAATGGAGCGACCCGACGGATAACCTCTGCAGCTACGGGAACAGCTGTGTAACCAGCTGTGCGTCGAGGCTCCTTCCCCATACGATCTTCTGGTTCGTCTAAGGTAATAATCAAAACGTATTTTGGATCTTCACTTGGAAAAAAGCTAGCGAACGTCGCCAAAACCCTTTCCGCATCATAGCCACCGGCTTTACTAGTCTTCTCCGCCGTTCCAGTTTTTCCTCCAACAGAGTAACCAACAACTTCACCCAAATTTGCTGTGCCTTCGGGCGTATTTACTACATCCCTAAGCATAGAACGGAGGCGCGCAGACACTTTTTTGGAGATAACGCGGGGACCAATTTCCGAGACAGATTTTTTTACTAAAGTGGGCGATATGAAAGTTCCACCATTTACCATTGCCGAATAGGCTGCAGCTAGGTGAAGGGGCGAGCCCGAAATGCCATGCCCATATGAAATGGTAATAGTGTATATCTCAGACCAATTAGAAGGGAATTGTGGTTTTGCCGTGGATCCTTCAATAAGCTCTATTGGCGTGGAAGCCAAAAGTCCAAGGCTGGCTAAGAATGCTTTTTGATTATCAGCACCTATCATTTGAGATAGGCGCGCAGTTCCTACATTTGAAGATTTTACCAAAACCTTTTCAACCGTCAGCTCTGGTCCATAATCTCTGTAGTCCTTAATTACGGACTTACCCCACCTAAAGCGTTTTGTGTCAACCATCGTATCCGCTTCCACAAGCCCAAGCTCCATCGCCTGAGCTACGGTGAATGTTTTAAATACTGATCCCTGTTCATAGAGACCCTGAACCGCTCGATTAAATAATGGATCATCACTTTGGTCACCCTTAGTTAAACCAATTGGGCGATTATTTGGATCAAAATCGGGCAAGCTTGACATAGCATAAATTTCACCAGTGTGTACTTCCATTAATACCGCCGATGCGGCTTTTGCATTCATCAATTTCATTCCACCACGAAGTACTTTTTCAAGTGCCGACTGGATGGTAAGGTCTAATGAAAGTTTTAATGGAAGGCCACTTGATTTGGGGTCACGAAGCAATTCGTCAAATTCTTTTTCAACCCCAGCGACTCCAATTATTTCTGCTGAGTGGACCCCTTGTTTACCAAAGGTGGTGCCACCCAAAATGTGACCAGCTAGCTTTCCGTTTGGGTAAAGTCGCATTTCCCGTGGACCAAACAGAAGGCCAGGGTCGCCAATATCGTGCACTGCTTGTTTTTCTTCAGGACTAATTGCCCCTCGAAGCCATAAAAAACTCTGTTTGCCAGAGAACCTAGCCTCTAACTCTAAAGCATCAATACCTGGAAAAATCTCAGAAAGGCGAAGAGCTGTTGCGGAAGGGTTAGCAAGTTGCTTTGGATGCGCGTAAAGCGAGTGGGTCTCTATATTAGTTGCGAGGATCCGATTGTTTCTATCAACTATGTCGGCACGAATGACAGAGATATCATTGTTCATGCTCTGAGCCTTTGGTTCAGCAGGGTCGGTCATAGCAAGTGCAGTCATTCTCAGACCAATGACACCAAAACTTATTATGAAAATGCCACCAATCATAATCAAGCGGCGCTGTGTTTTGCGCAAAATCAGCCCATGTTGAATTTGTGCCCGCTCCCTGAGGTTGGCGAGCTCTATCAAATCAGGATTTTCACCCGAAGACCTGGCAGAAAAAATTTGAGCGAGTGGGCGCAGTGGCTTGCGTATCATGGGACATCAATCTTATTGTTAAACTCCGCTTCATCAACCATAGGCTCTATTCCTGGACTGCGAAACGGAATCTGTTCTAGACCAGCAAAATGTTTTGATGTTAATTCAAGCAGCTTAAGTTCATCAAAATTAGCATTGACCAATTTTGATAATCTTTCTGGTCGATTTAAATATGCCCATTCTGCATTAAGCACCCTCAACCTTGATCGTGCCTTCGCAATGTTTTTATTGAGTTGAACTATCTCATCTAAAGATTGCTTTGTAACATAATTTTCTGAGTAAGTCCAAAGAGCTAATCCCATGACTCCAATAATCAAAAATCCTAAAAGTAAGTTTTTCATGAGTTAATCCGGTTTGGTAGTTCAGGTACGCCAAGAGCTTTTACATCAATTGGTGTTGGGTCAGCAGATGTGCGCCAGCCAATTCTTAATTTGGCTGACCGAGATCGTGGGTTTAGAGATATTTCGCCTGCAGATGCCCTAATTGGCTTTCGGCTTTGCAGGGTAAATTGCGCCTGTACATTTTCCACTAAGGGAGCGTAGCGGCTTCCGGCTTTGCTACCACTACGAGACTGAAAAAATCGTTTAACAATACGGTCTTCTATAGAGTGGAAAGTTACAACAGCTAAAACCCCTCCTGCGCTCAAAACCCGTTCTGCAGCAAATAATCCCTCAACCAACTGATTATATTCACTATTCACTGCAATTCTTAAAGCTTGAAAACTTCTTGTGGCAGGATGTGTCTGACCCGGCTTTGACCGAGGCAAGCATTTTTGAATCACACTAACTAGATCTAAAGTTCTTTCAAACGGCCTTTCATCACGTCGGGCTACAACCATTTTTGCAATTCGACGGCTGGCCCGTTCTTCTCCAAAATGAAATAGAATATCCGCTATTTGTTCCTCACTTGCAGAGTTGATTAAATCAGCTGCAGTACCTCCAGTTCCACTCATGCGCATATCGAGGGGACCGTCCTTTTGAAACGAAAACCCACGCTCAGCTTGGTCAATTTGCATAGAGGACACACCAATATCTAACACCACGCCGTCAGCTCGATCTATTGTCTGATCTAAATTTGAAAAAGTATCTTGTACAAGTTGCAGGCGATCACTATTTTTTGACAGCCAGTCAGGTGCCATATCAAAGACACTTGGGTCACGGTCAATGCCGATCACTTTATCTGCGCCAGCGTTCAAAAGGTATTTTGTATATCCACCAGCACCAAATGTTCCATCAATCCAAGTACCTGTTATCGGAGCCGCGGCAGAAATTAATTGGGAGATCAATACTGGGATATGTGAGGCATTCGAGGTTGATGGCGCCACCTCAACGGTCATTGAGCGGAATTTTCCAGATAGACTAACGGATCAAAATTCTCAGGCAATCCATCAAGCCAAGCTTCAGTTTTGGATAACTCTTCAGTTTGATATGTTTCAGTTTTCCAGATCTGAAACGTATCACCAGCAGCGATAAAGAATGCCTCAGCCTCTAGATTTATTTTTTTTCTTAACTTGGAGGGCAATACTAGCCGCCCCGTTTCGTCAACAACTGTCGGAAAGGATTGCCCATTAAAAAGGCGTTGCAACATTTGACGCTCCATCGATCCGCGCGGTAAAGCATTAATTTTTATGTCAACTTCATCAATTGCTTTAATAGTATAGCATTCAAGATAGTTACGGCGGTGATCTCCGTAAACAATGACCAATTCTGGGTTCAAGCCTTCAATGAAATTTGGGTCACCCTGCTCTATAACGCGGCGAAACGAGGCTGGTATTGACACCCTGCCCTTAGCGTCCACCTTGTGGTGACTCTCGCCTCTAAATCTGCGTGCCACCTGGGCCTGCCTCACTATCTTTGTGGGGATAAACCCCTTAAATGAAAAGGCGGATTGAACTGCTGCTACCGCTCAATCCGCCAACTTTGTCCCTTGCGGGAACTCCAACTCGGCGAGCAACCTGGGGGGAGATGTGTGCTCGCTAACGCGCCGGATTTCTTCATTCTGGAAATGGCTGCCTGTATGAAACCTGCGCTCGCCTTTGCCCTTCTTTGTGGGGCTTTGATCTTTTTTTACCAAATCCGTAGATAATAGGTGACATGGGAATTCATGGGAATCAATACCTAATTTAAAGAAAATTAAAAATATTTACTGTAATATTAACAAATTATGATCTAAAAATTTTTATTTGCATATATGTAGTTCATTTTAACCAAACTAACACTAAATGTGGTGTTTTTGAGAATAAATAAGTATTTCCCTCAATTTCCCAAAATTAATAGTAATAAATATAAATTTGAAGTTTTGGCAAAATATTTGATAACTTTTTTACTTTTAATTAATTGTAATTCTAAATCTAGATTAATAAATGTGCTGCTTTGGCCTTATTTATGCAATATTTGATGCAATCAGCCCGCCAGCAAGATCACTATAAGCTTTAGCTACAGCTGCGTCGGAAAGAGCCGCAGGCGTCCCGCTGTCTCCAGCGATCCGAACAGAAAGATCCAAAGGCAAAGCACCCAAAAATGGAATACCAAGTTTTTTTGCTTCAGCTTCAACACCTCCATGCCCAAAAATATGCGCCTCATGACCACACTTTGGACAAGTATATTGGCTCATGTTTTCTATCATCCCCAAAACTGGAGTATGCAAAGTCGCAAACATATCTAGTGCTTTACGTGCGTCAATTAGAGCAACATCCTGGGGTGTTGAAACCACAATCGCGCCAGTTAGCTCTGTTTTTTGGCAAAGTGTGAGTTGTACGTCTCCGGTGCCTGGTGGCAAATCAACTATAAGTACATCCAATTCTCCCCACTGAACCTGGTTGAGCATTTGCTGCAAAGCACCCATCAGCATTGGACCCCGCCACACTACAGCCTTATCAGGATCAACCATTAGGCCAATCGACATCATGGTCACCCCATGCGCATTCAAAGGGATTATGATTTTTCCATCTGGGCTCGCTGGGCGTTTATTCACCCCCATCATCCGAGGCTGACTTGGACCATAGATATCTGCATCCAATAGCCCGACACGGCGGCCTTGCTTGGCTAATGCAACAGCCAAATTTGATGATACCGTAGATTTTCCAACACCACCCTTACCAGATGCGATAGCGAGAATTCGGTCCACCCCTGGCACCGCCGTAGGCCCATCCTGCGGTTTAGGGTGGCCACCAATTTTAAGATTGGGAGGTGGGGCTTTATTTTCATGAGCGGTAACAACTGCAGTGACACTGTCTACGCCATCTAGCTTTAAAACCATTTCCTCAGCTGCTTGTCGAATGGCCGAAAGTTTTTGTGCAATTTCTGGATTAGGTGCCTCAATAACAAAACGTACACTAGACCCATCAATAGTTACAGCGCGGACAAAGTCATTACTGACGAGATCGCCACCGTCAGGTAGCTTCAAGTGCGCCAAAGTAGCTAAAACTTCAGAACGATCTAAAGACATTTTAATCCTCCACAGACTTTTCTGAACCTATGACTATCTTGGCCATTTGATGCAAGCGTTCGAGCGACGAAACCCCTCCTTTATTATTTTAACATCTAAAGAAGAAACTTATTAGCCAATGTTGCATGGCCCGGTGGCCTAGGTCTCGGAATTTTAAATATCAATCAGTGAGAAAGGGGCTCTAAGCAAAATAGCTTTCGGAGAATGGTTAATTAAAAGTTTACCCTCTCTTCTCCAGTGCACTACCCCATAACTATTAGGCTAATTCTTAGGCATGTCGCAGTTATGTTTAAAGAATTTCATCTAAACCATTAGTAATAATGGATTAAGGTGCTCATTCGGTTAGTCCAAAAAATATAAGAGATATTGCATTTAGCAAAACAAGCTGGCAACACATCTCACAACATGACATATTCTCTACTTTCCGGGCTTGTAATTTTCTGCTTGGTATCTTCCATCACCCCCGGCCCCAACAATTTGATGCTACTAGCTTCAGGTGCAAATTTTGGTATCCGTAGAACTTTGCCGCACATGCTGGGTGTCGTCTTAGGCTTCACTTTTATGGTCATTGTTATTGGACTAGGAGCGGCCCAAGTCTTCCAAAGAATTCCAGTTGCCCACACTGTGTTAACGATAGTTTCAGTATTTTACCTGTTATACCTCGCCTATAAAATAGGTACCGCAAACTCTAAGGTCTTGGGCGAAAAAGTAACCGGCAGCCCAATTACCTTTTTGCAGGCTGTTTTTTTTCAGTGGGTCAATCCAAAGGCCTGGACAATGGCATTGGCGGCTATAACTGTTTATACCCCACAGCCTGTAACTAACTATAATATCATAATGGTTTCTTTGATATTTGGGGCCATAAACCTGCCGTCTATAAACTTCTGGGTCATTCTTGGGGCGCAGATGCGTCACCTTTTAACTACTGATACAAAATTACGTATATTCAACTGGACGATGGCTAGTTTATTAGTCCTATCGCTCTACCCAATTGTAACCTTACAGCTTGATATTTGATGCCTACGAGAATTGATTCACGAAGCGCAATATTACTGACGGGCCTGGCCTTTATTTGGGGTAGCTCATTCTTTTTTGCGGCAATTGCGTTGCAGGAAGTTCCACCTATCACTCTGACCTTATTTCGTGTCATATTAGCCATCCCACTTCTCGCTCTAATAATATGGTTTCGTGGAGAGCGCTTGCCAAGGGAAACTAAAGTTTGGAGATCATACCTCGTCATGGGCACACTCAACAATGCAATACCCTTCTCATTAATATTTTGGGGGCAAACGCAGATCACTTCGGGTCTCTCGAGTATACTCAATGGCGCCACAGGGGTGACAGGTGTAATTGTAGCTGGCATAATGCTAAAAGATGAGCGGCTCTCTCCACATAAAGTAATCGGAGTGATTATTGGTTTTTTTGGCGTTATTGTCACCCTCGGCGTTGATACTTTACAAAGCTTTAATATTCTTAGCCTAGGACAATTCGCAATTTTACTTGCCGGTCTATCCTACTCATTTGCAGGTGTTTGGGCCAAACTTCGCCTTGCGGGCCAATCTGCCGAAATGAATGCGTTTGGGATGCTTACTTGCAGCTGTATATTAATGTTTCCAATTACGCTTTGGGTTGATGGAATTCCAAATTTAGACCTTATGACAAACACTTGGGTGGCGTTAATCACACTTGCAGTTTTTTGCACCTCTGTAGCTTATCTTCTTTATTTCAAAATCCTTAAACGCGCAGGCTCAGGTAATTTGATGTTAGTTACACTCTTGATCCCACCAGTTGCTGTTACATTGGGTGTATTTGTTTTAGGTGAATCAATAAGAGCTACGTCTTTGATAGGCTTTGCATTAATTGCACTGGGTTTGGTTGTAGTAGACGGCCGAACTGCTCTAAGCCCCAAAAAACTTACATAGGTTAAATTGTGATTTTACACCATTCCAGGTCTTTATTTGCATTTGATAACCTTGACTTTTGGGCAAAGCTGTTGACACGAAAAATATGAAACTGGCGCACGTCAAAATGGCATGTCGTCAATAGTGGTAGCACTCTGGATATATTGAGCTACAACCTTCTTGGAGCCCGCCTTATCAAATTCAATATCCAGTTTTTCACCCTCAATATTCATAACCTCACCATAGCCAAACTTTTGGTGAAAAACTCTGTCACCAAGACTAAATGAAGAGATAACATTCATATCAATAGTCATATTTCTTTGTTCAGATGGCTGGCCTAGACCACGTTTAGCACTGCGCTCTTGTAGCCGTTTCCAACCAGGTGAATTGTAAACATCAGCTTTACTTGCCCGATCAAAAATATCGCTACCCTCCATCTCTTGCACGACGGGGTTCGCACTTGCCCCCATGCCTGCGGCACCATAACCACCACCATAAAGTCCCGGAGGTGTTAGCACATCAACATGTTCTCCCGGTAATTCGTCAACAAACCGGCTAGGGAGCGCTGACTGCCACTGTCCATAAACTCGCCGGTTCGCCGCAAAAGAAATCGTGCACACCTCTTCTGCACGGGTAATGCCCACATAGGCCAATCTTCGTTCTTCCTCCAATCCCTTCAAACCACTTTCGTCCATAGAACGCTGAGACGGAAATAGTCCATCTTCCCACCCAGGTAAAAATACCATCGGAAACTCCAACCCCTTCGCCCCGTGCAATGTCATTATTGAGACTTTGGCCCCATTTGATTCCTGTTCATTATCCATAATCAAACTTACGTGTTCAAGAAAACCTTGCAAATTTTCAAAGCCTTCTAGCGCTTTCACTAGCTCTTTTAGGTTTTCTAAACGGCCTGGGCCTTCTGGTGTTCTATCATTCTGCCAATGCGCTGTGTAACCACTTTCATCCAAAATAATTTCGGCTAGTTCGACGTGATTGGCATCAGCGATCCTTACTTGGGCGCCCCAACGGTCAATACCATCAATCAACAGACCCAGCTCGGTCGCGCCTTTGCCTCCCAAACCACGTCTAGACAACAGTATCCGTGCGCCCTCGACCAAAGATACACCGTTAGTACGTGCTTCAAATTGGATTTTTTGTTGCGCCTTATTGCCCAGCCCACGCTTGGGCGTGTTCACAATACGCTCAAAAGCTAAATCATCGTCTCTACTCAGCGCCAAACGAAAATAGCCCATGGCGTCACGGATTTCCATTCTTTCATAAAAACGAGGCCCCCCAAGAACCCTGTAGGGTAGGCCAATTGTCAAAAACCGATCCTCAAAAGCACGCATTTGATGAGATGCACGCACCAAGATCGCTACACTGTCTAAATCATATGGATCCCTACCACGCGTCCCCACTTGAGAAGCTTCAATTTCATCACCAATCCAACGCGCCTCCTCTTCACCATCCCAGTGACCTATTAGGCGCACTTTTTCACCTTCTAATTTTTCTGTCCAAAGGGTCTTGCCGAGGCGCCCCTGATTGCCATCAATGATTCCACTTGCAGCACCAAGAATATGTTGGGTAGATCTATAGTTTTGCTCCAACCGCACCACGTGTGCTCCCGGAAAGTCTTTCTCAAACCGCAAAATATTTCCTACTTCAGCACCGCGCCAGCCATAAATAGATTGGTCATCATCTCCAACGCAGCAGATATTCTGATGACCCTGAGCTAGCAGGCGAAGCCAGAGATACTGCGCAACATTTGTATCTTGGTACTCATCGACCAAAATATATTTAAAAAATCGATTATACTGCGACAAAATATCAGGATTATTTTGAAAAATTGTCACAACGTGCAGTAGCAGATCACCAAAATCTGTCGCATTCAGGTCGCGTAGTCTCTGCTGGTACTGTTTGTATAAATCAGCTCCTACGTAATTATATAAAACTAGTTCTGACTCAGGTACTTGATTAGGTGCCCACGCACGATTTTTCCAATTATCAATTATGTTAGCAAGCTGCCTCGCCGGCCAGCGTTTGTCATCAATTTGAGCCGCTGAGATTAATTGTTTCATTAATCTAAGCTGATCGTCTGTATCCAGAATAGTAAAATTACTTTTAAGGCCCACCAACTCCGCGTGACGACGTAGGAGTTTAACACAAATTGAGTGAAACGTGCCCATCCATGGCAAGCCCTCTATTTGACCGATCAAATTTCCCACTCTACTTTTCATCTCCCGCGCGGCTTTATTGGTAAAAGTCACCGACAAGATTTCGTTTGGACGCGCGGCACCAGTGTTCAGCAAATGAGCCACACGGGTTGTTAGCGCTTTGGTTTTTCCAGTGCCAGCTCCCGCCAGCATCAACACTGGACCATCTAATTGCTCTACCGCCGCACGCTGGGCAGGGTTAAGTTCATCCATGTAAGAGGTTGAGCGAGCGGCTATGGCCATCTGACTTAAGCTAAGCTTTACTGATGATGTCTGGTCGTCTGAATCATTGGAGTTATTCATGCTGATAGTTTAGCCCCATTAATTTAAAAATAAAAGATATGTTCGCGTTGTGTTCTCTGACTATTTTAATAAAATATATCAATAATAAATTTTGTACTTAAACTCGTGAATGGTTTGGTGTACCCGATTTTACATGAATTTTGAATCAAAATACCCCGCAATCTGCGACCTTCGAGAAAAGGCCAGAAAGCGAATACCTCACTTTGCATGGGAATATCTCGATAGTGCTACAGGAGACGAAAGTACCCTTAAACTCAACCGCAAGGGGCTAGATGAAGTACGATTTGTTCCACGCGGACTACGCGGCGAGATCACACCGAAACTAGAAACCTCTTTCTTGGGACAGAAATACTCCGCACCGTTTGGAATAGCCCCCGTAGGCATGTCCGGACTTATATGGCCAGGGGCAGAAAAAACACTTTCGAGTTTTGCGGCTACCGCTAAAATTCCATATACGCTGTCTACAGTCGCAACAGCCACCCCTGAAGATGTGTCACCTCACCTTGGCGATATGGGATGGTTCCAAATATACCCCCCACGAGATGAGGCCATCCGCAATGATATGCTAACACGTGTGAAACATGCCGGGTTTAGGGTATTGGTAGTCACCATTGATGTGCCAGCACCATCACGGCGAGAAAGACAAATCCGAGGTGGATTACGGCAACCACCTCAGCTGACCCCTCGTATTTTATCGCATGTCGTTCGTTGCCCAGCTTGGGCAATAAAAACTGCCCTTAATGGGAAGCCCCGCATGAAAATGATAGAGACATATGGCAAAGCAGCAATGGAAGAGTTTTCATCTCGGCCATCCAACAATCATGTCGGCTACCTGCTGCGCACCGCTCCAGATCACGAATATATAAAAATGCTACGGGACAGTTGGGATGGATTGCTAGTTGTAAAGGGCGTGATGTGTCCCGATGATGCGGAACCTTTAGAGAAGCTTGGAATTGATGCAGCGTGGGTATCCAATCATGCAGGCCGCCAATTTGCGGGAAGTCCCAGCGCAATTGACATGTTACCAGCAATTCGGGCTGTTACAAATCTACCATTAATTTTTGATAGTGGTATCGAGGGCGGGCTGGATATAATGCGCGCCATTGGTTTGGGTGCAGACTTTGTCATGATGGGCCGCGCCTGGCATTATGCCCTTGGGGCCATGGGCGGAGCTGGTCCAGCTCACTTACTTGGTATGCTTAATGATGACCTAAAATCAAATATGATACAAATTGCAGCGTCTAAGTTAGAAGAGTTACCACCGTTAGTATACCGCTCCTAATATCGCAGTGGCCCCGCAACATTAACAATGTATTAAAAAATAAAACAATTTATTAATACTTTTTCCGAGTTAATTTCAACAGCTCCATCATGTCAGCACTAGAGGAATAAGCATGGCTAACTTTCAAAAAATTCTAATTGCAAATAGAGGTGAAATAGCCATTCGTGTCATGCGCGCCGCTAATGAATTGGGTAAGCGCACAGTCGCTATATATGCTAATGAGGATAAACTGAGCCTACATCGTTTTAAAGCTGATGAGGCATACAAAATTGGCGTTGGTTTAGGCCCAGTGGCCGCATATCTCAGCATTAGTGAAATATTACGCGTCGCTAAGGCTTGCGGTGCTGATGCGATACATCCAGGTTATGGGCTCTTATCAGAAAACCCAGACTTTGTTGATGCCTGTAACGAAGCAGGTATAGTTTTCATTGGGCCAAAAGCAGAAACGATGCGCCAGCTTGGAGATAAGGCAAGTGCGCGGCGCGTTGCAATTGAAGCTGGGGTCCCCGTGATACCAGCCACAGAAGTTTTGGGCCATGATATCAAAAAAATTAAGTCTCAAGCAGCCATTGTTGGCTATCCATTAATGCTCAAAGCAAGCTGGGGAGGCGGGGGGCGCGGTATGCGGCCGATTTACTCGAGCAGCGAAGTTGAAGAAAAGGTTTTAGAGGGCCGCCGCGAGGCTGAAGCCGCTTTCGGCAATGGTGAAGGATATTTGGAAAAAATGATCCAGCGGGCTCGCCATGTCGAGGTACAAATTTTAGGTGACAAATTTGGTTCGATCTACCACCTGTATGAACGTGATTGCTCCGTGCAACGACGAAATCAAAAAGTGGTTGAACGTGCACCTGCCCCATATTTATCGAGCGATCAACGCGAACGAATTTGCACTCTTGGAAAGAAAATTTGTGAACATGTCGATTATGAATGTGCGGGTACCGTAGAGTTCTTAATGGATATGGATGATGGCGAATTTTATTTCATCGAAGTCAACCCACGGGTACAGGTCGAACATACCGTCACCGAAGAAGTAACTGGCATTGATATCGTGCGAGCACAGATCTTAATATCAGAAGGGAAAAGTCTTGCAGAGGCAACTGGAACAGATCATCAAAACAAGGTAAACCTTGATGGGCACGCGATGCAATGTCGTATTACTACTGAGGATCCATCAAATAACTTTATTCCAGACTATGGCCGAATAACCGCTTACCGTGGCGCAACGGGCATGGGAATTAGGCTCGATGGCGGTACTGCCTACTCCGGCGCTGTGATCACTCGCTACTACGACAGCCTTTTAGAAAAAGTTACCGCTTGGTCTCCAACTCCTGAAGCTACAATAGCAAGAATGGACCGCGCATTGCGAGAATTTAGAATTCGTGGGGTAAGTACTAATATTGCGTTTGTAGAAAACCTCCTTAAGCACCCTACATTCTTGGCAAATGAATACACCACAAGTTTTATCGACACTACGCCAGATCTATTCAAATTTAATAGGCGCAGAGACCGTGCTACTAAAATTTTGACTTATATTGCAGATATCACTGTGAATGGACATCCAGAAACAGAAGGTCGATTGCAACTAAATAAAGATCTCAAGGCTCCAATAGCACCAGAGACTTTTCATGATACTGCAAACCTCCCCTACGGAACCAAAAACCTTTTAGATGAACATGGCCCGCAAGCAGTGGCAGATTGGATGCAGTCACAACAAAGTCTCCTGATTACCGACACAACTATGCGCGACGGCCACCAGTCACTTTTGGCGACTCGAATGCGAAGCCACGATATGATTAAAGTAGCACCAACCTACGCCGCCAACCTTTCTGGATTGTTCTCTGTAGAATGCTGGGGTGGCGCTACATTTGATGTTGCCTATCGCTTTTTGCAAGAATGTCCCTGGCAGAGACTGCGTGACTTAAGACAAGCGATGCCAAATGTGATGACACAAATGCTTTTGCGGGGTAGCAACGGCGTAGGTTATACCAATTACCCAGATAACGTTATACAATTTTTTATCCAGCAAGCCGCAAACACAGGAGTAGATGTGTTTCGGGTTTTCGACAGTCTTAATTGGGTGGAGAATATGCGCGTTGCGATGGATGCTGTCCTGAAAAATAACAAAGTCTGTGAAGCTAGTATCTGCTACACTGGCGATATTTTAAATCCAAACCGCGCCAAATATGATATTAAATACTACGTAAATATGGCAAAAGATCTCGAAGAAGCTGGAGCCCATATATTAGGTATAAAAGATATGGCTGGGCTATTAAAACCGGCCGCAGCACATGCTTTGATTGGAGCTTTAAAACAGGAAATTGGATTACCTATTCACTTTCATACACATGATACGTCAGGTATTTCCGGCGCAACAATACTCGCGGCCTCAGCGGCTGGTGTTGATGCAATCGACGCCGCTATGGATGCATTCTCTGGCGCTACATCTCAACCTGCTCTAGGTTCAATCGTTGAAGCTTTATCAAATACTGACAGAGATACTGGCCTTGATATTAATAAAATCCGCGAGGTTAGTTCATATTGGGCGAATGTTCGAGCCCAGTATTCAGCCTTTGAAACTGGCCTGCAAACTCCAGCATCTGAAGTTTATCTACATGAAATGCCTGGTGGCCAGTCAACTAACCTTAAGGCACAGGCACGCTCTCTTGGTCTAGAAGACCGCTGGAGCGAAATAGCTCAAACCTATTCAGATGTTAACCAAATGTTTGGTGATATCGTAAAGGTAACCCCAAGTTCTAAAGTTGTGGGAGACATGGCGTTAATGATGGTCTCACAGGGATTAAGCCGCGCAAAAGTCGAAGACCCTAATCATGATGTAGCTTTTCCAGATAGCGTGGTCGATATGATGCAAGGTAATTTAGGACAACCACCAGGCGGCTTTCCTCCATGGCTCGTTAAAAAGGTATTAAAGGGCCAAAAGCCCTCAACCGAACGCCCAGGAAAACTAATGCAATCTGCAAAACTTGAAGTCATCCGCGCTGAACTAAGCGCAGAATTGGACGGCAAAGCGATAGATGATGACGATTTGAATGGTTACCTGATGTACCCAAAAGTATTTCTAGATTATATGGCTCGACATCAATCTTATGGTCCAGTGCGATCCCTCCCTACCCAGACATTTTTTTATGGGATGCAACCAGGCGAGGAGATTACAGCCGAAATCGACCCAGGTAAAACTCTGGAGATTTTATTACAAGCGGTCGGAGAAACCAACGAAGAGGGAGACGCCCGTGTCTTTTTTGAATTAAATGGTCAGCCCCGGGTAATCCGAGTTGCAGATCATAAAATAACAACCTCTAAAGCGAGAAGGCGAAAAGCTGAAATAGGCAATGCCGACCATATTGGCGCGCCAATGCCTGGCGTGGTGGCAAATATTTCTGTGATTGAAGGGGCTGATGTGAAAAAAGGTGACTTACTACTTACAATAGAGGCCATGAAAATGGAGACAGGGATCCATGCAGAACGCGATGCGAAAGTGAAAGCGATACATGTTGTAGCTGGTGCTCAAATAGACGGGAAAGATCTTCTAATAGAATTGGCATAAAAGTTGATCTCAGTTATTACGAATAAATATGAAATTTGGTAAATTTAACTGATTAATTAAAAATCGTTTGAGGGGATCGAACATGACCAAAAAAATACTGTTGATGTCAGACCTCCATATCACCTTACCAGAAGTAAATATTGCCGGGTTGGACCCTATATCTAGGTTTAATAGATGCCTAGAACATGCATCTGTTCATCATCCAGATGCAAGTCATCTATTTCTAATGGGTGATCTAACTCACCACGGGTTGTATGAAGAGTACCAAATCTTAAAAGACGCCTTAGACGCTCAACTCTTCGAAACAACACTTATGTTGGGGAACCATGATCGACGCACTTCATTCCAAAAAGCTTTTCCAAACCTCTCAGCAGACTTTCAGCACGGATCACAAAATTTCGGTACAACCAAAGTTCTTTATCTTGATACATTGGACGAAGGTGCAGAAATTGAGCATAGCGGCTTTATCTGCGAAGAGCGCATGCAGTGGTTGAAAAGCAATTTATTGTCAGCCAAAGGTCCCGTAATAATATTGTCACATCACCATATGTTGACCACAGACCTCGATGGGATGGATGAAATACGTCTAATCAACGGCCGAGAGGTAGCTAAAGTCATTGCAGCGTCAGGACGCTGCCAAATGGTAATAAGTGGCCATGTACACCGTACAATATACACGACTTACAAGGGCTTAGCCCATGCAATAATACAAAGCCCATGCCATCAAATGCCACTAATCCTAGGCCCCGGTTCTTCCAGCCTATCGGTCCCAGAACCAGGGGGATACGGCGTACTTTTATTAGATGAAGAGAGCCCAATTTTACACCATGTAACGGTCGGCCTGCCTGGAAGCTCAGATATTCAAGATTCTGACGATAATAGCTAACGCCCTGCTTGATTCAATATCTACAGCAGTATGTTAGCTCAAATTTATCAAATTTAATCTACGATTTAGAGTCTTTTACCTCTTGCGGGAAAAACTCTCTCCGGCTATTGCCGATGCACTGACGGATGCGGGCGTAGCTCAGGGGTAGAGCATAACCTTGCCAAGGTTAGGGTCGAGAGTTCGAATCTCTTCGCCCGCTCCAGTCAGATAGAAAACTAAAGTAGAGGAAGCCAGCTAATTTCTAACTTCCTAAGCCGACTTCCCAAATTATTTAATCCGCGTCCAGTTTTGAGAACGGCAAAGAACGAATGCCACGCAACCTCTAACTGTAAGGTTATCACCATTTAAAGTCATATTAGATCTGTAAGTTTTATCTTGGTCTGGAGCCCAGATAGTGCCGCCGTAGTAATAACCATCACCTCTGATCTTCATATTCAAAATAATGTCTTCACCAATAATCTTGTCATTGTCGTTTTCCACAACATCAATGATTTCACCACAAAGCTTTTCACCGCAATTGGTGATTTGAACATGGATATATCCACCAGTCTCTCCCGGTTCAGATTTCCAAAGACCAAGTGCACCGTCATTAGCAATTGCGCTAGTCGTTCCAAATATCAGCGCAGCTAATACCATTAAAAAATTTCTCATAGCAATCTCCTCAAACTAACTTTGGATCAAGCTGCACTATATCGCCCTACCCAATCAAGCTTAAATTACAGTTTTTATGTATTCATCTAACACCCAATAGCTTAACTGATATGGCAGCTGGACTTATAAAACACCGTAACAAACCCCGCATTGGTATGAAACTTTCGAAGTTAAGTCTTTTGTTAATAGAGAGGAAACTACTACTAGCGGTTATTGACAGCAAAAAGTCCCACTGCAGCGGCATTGGATACATTCAACGAGCCGAAGCTCCCAGCAGCATTGATCTTCGCCAAAGCATCACAGGTTTCTTTAGTACGATCTCTTAGTCCAGGGCCCTCAGCTCCTAGCGCAAGAGCTGTCGGTCCAATGTGGTTCCCCAGTGACTCACTCAACGTAAGGTCCGCCTCACCGTCCAAGCCAAAAATAAAGTACCCCATAGACTTCAAAGTCTCCATTGTGTTTGCTAGGTTTGTTACCCGTAAATAAGGTTGTCGCTCCAGCGCTCCACTCGCTGATTTAGCAAGTGCACCAGATTCTGCTGCAGAATGGCGAAAAGGAGCAATTACAGCCAAAGCACCAAATACTTCTGCCGACCGAAGAATAGCCCCCACGTTGTGGGGGTCGGTAACACGGTCGAGTAAAAGTACAAGGGGGGCGGCACCAGCATTTACCGCAACCAAATCTGTAAAAGTTCCCCAATCTAATGATTTAACCTCCAAGGCCACGCCCTGATGAACTGACTGAGGGTCAATAGGGACAGAAAACTTCCGTGGATCTGTTATTTCCGCATCTAAGTCAGTCACGGCGATAGCGTCAGCAAGACGATCGAAGGCGTTTTTTGTGATTATTAAACGCAATTTCACTCGCCGGGGATTTAAAAGAGCATCACGAACAGCGTGTATACCAAAAATCCAAAAAGTTTCTGCTGCAATCATACGTTTGTTACGTTCTTTTTCGACTACCCAAGTAGGTTTTTGCATAAGAAAATTCCTATTAACAACAATTCAATCATATGCCTTGGCTCATGCTTATAGCGCAAGTTATTTTCTATATAAAATAATTTATCTAAAAAGATCATTTACTATGCGTGAAGCGCCCACCCAAAAGTAAAATAAACGTTGCCAGTAAGGCAATAGTTTATTAAAGATTTTCCGGAGATCAGGTTGTGCGTCTTCGCATGCCCTACTAATAATGAAGTAGGTTTTGAAAGCGTTCCAAAGATGCACCTTGCAATTATCATGGATGGAAATGGACGCTGGGCTAAAACTCGTGGTTTGGGACGTATAAAAGGTCACAAAGAGGGTGCAAAACGTGTTGAAGAAATAGTAAGATATGCCTCTAAGATTGGAGTGCACACCCTCACTCTTTATGCATTTTCAACAGAAAACTGGCAAAGGCCATCTCCAGAAGTAACAGCCCTATTTCAACTTATAAAAGTTTATTTGCGCAGGAAAGTGCGGGAGCTTAAGGTTGAAAATGTAAAAATAAACTTTATCGGGCGGCGTGATCGGTTACCAAAGCCAGTTTTAAAAGAAATGATCAACTCAGAAAATGAGACGGGTACGTGTACTGGTCTTAATCTCAATGTTGCCGTGGATTATGGAGGAAGAGACGAAATATTAAGAGTAATGAATGGTCTTATTAAAGAAAGTAGTTCTCATAATGGCCATTTTAGAGAAATAGATGAAGCGTCTTTTAAAAGTTATAGTGATTTAAAAAATCAATGTGACCCAGATCTAATTATAAGAACCGGAGGAGACAAAAGGCTATCAAATTTCATGCTCTGGCATGCTGCATACAGTGAGTTAGATTTTGTAGACACACTGTGGCCAGATTTCAATGAGAAAGAATTGGCCTTAGCTTTGGACAGAGCCAACGGAAAAGAAAGACGCTACGGAGGACTAGGTGATAGCTGAAAATAAATTTTTTAAAACTACGCTAATATTAA
>ENA-OQVM01000402-OQVM01000402.1-marine-metagenome-genome-assembly--contig:-NODE-402-length-69241-cov-5.411645_pt1 | contig 69241 bp, 64 predicted proteins | sample MGYA00237776_ERZ505498 | MGnify/ENA primary metagenome ERZ505498 (study PRJEB26159, sample SAMN06265151) | marine metagenome | isolation source: Helgoland LTER site | place: Germany:Helgoland, sampling... | reverse complement strand
GTTTTTTAAAACAAAAGAAGCAGCATTACCGTTTAGATGATGTCGATAATAGCTATTTAGAAAGTTTAAAAGCAGACAGTCATTTTAATGGGGATAAAGGAGAGTTGGCTTTACATCAAGCCCTTGCCACACTCAAAGAAAACGAGCGTCACATTTTTGGTTTAAAATACTTTGACGCATTAAAGTTTTCTCAAATAGCAACAATGATCGATACAAACGAAAACTCTGTAAAAACCCTTTATTATAAAGCGGAAAAAAAGCTTAAACAACAGTTAGAAAAAAACGTATAAGATGAGTAGTAAAATGAAGGTTACACCAAATGATTTAGGGTTTAATACACCAGAAAATCATTCAGAAGAAAGTAAAAACAAGATTCTTCAAATGATTGAAGCAGAAACAAATGCGTCTAGAAAAGTAAGGTTTAGTTCCCCATGGGTAGCCCTAAGTGGAATTGCCGCTTCTTTATTGTTCATTTTCTTTTTAACGCAAATAAATGATACTGCCGCTGTGGAAACCGGTGGAGTTGAAGAAGATGTTTTTGTTACCTCCCTTTTGATGGAAACACTTTTGTTAGAAGAAGAAGAATTGGATCAAGCGATTCAAGATGCATTGTTAGATAATTTTGAAAATGATTTAGCACTGAATTAAAACTTTCTTTGCTTTTGATGGTCTAAAACTATAGTCTTAAAAATGAAAACACTTAAAACACCTTTTTTGTCCCTTTTAATACTCTTCTTCGCTTTGTATGTCAAAGCGCAAGAGACTACAATAGAAAACAATCCTAAACTTGAACGCTTAGAAAGTCTTTCACAAGAGCAAAAAGCTTTATTGAAAGAACGTCGTGAGATTATCAAGAGTTTAAGGGCAGATTTTAAAGCCTCTTTAACCGAAGCGCAAAGCGCTATTTTAAAGAACGACTCTATGGAAAAGCGAGAACGCAGAAAAGCCTTTGTAGCCTCTTTAACCGAAGCGCAAAGATCCTTATACCGTGTAATGCGAGAAGGAGTACATCAATCCCGCGGAGCATACCATAAAAGTCTTTCAAAAGATCAAAAAGATAAAATAAAGAAAAGACATAAACATAAAAGAAAGCATGGTCATAAAGGGATAGAAGAGCCTTTTGCACCAGCACCCCCAGCACCCCCAGAACAACCTGAGCCGATTAAAAATGGGGACCAAGAAATACGCTAGGTTACCGTGGGTCTAATTTGACTATAGTGTTCATACTCTTTTTCAAGAACGATTTCTTTTAATCGTTCTACTGTAAGCCACAGATCATCATGACCAATATATAAAGGGGCAATCCCTAAACGTATATAATGAGGAGGTCGAAAGTCAGGAATGATTTTTGGCCTTTTTTCAGTCATTTTCAATAAAAAATCAATGTTTTTTAATTATTTATTAAAATTTTCTTTGAAAGCAAGTCTACTTAATGGTTCGTATTCTTCTCTCTCTCCAAGTAGTACTAAGTCCTTACTTTTAGAAATTCGATGGCTGTAATTAGCTAAATTTCCAGTTTTTGTACAAATCGCATGTACTTTGGTAACAAATTCAGCAATGGCCATTAAATTAGGCATAGGACCAAAAGGATTGCCTTCATAATCCATATCTAGTCCAGCTACAATTACTCTTTTTCCACCATTGGCCAATTCATTACATGCATCAACAATCCCATCATCAAAAAATTGGGCCTCATCCAATGCTACCACATCAATATCCTTAGATAATTGTATGATTTCTTTGGAAGAACTTACAGACTTAGAAATAATTTCATTAGAGTCGTGAGAAACAACTTTACTTTCGCTATACCTAACATCTGTAGAAGGTTTAAATATCAAAATCTTTTGCTTGGCAAATTCTGCTCTTTTTAATCTTCTTATTAATTCCTCGGTCTTACCAGAAAACATAGAGCCACAAATGACTTCAATCCATCCTAACTGTTGTGAATTTTGAACGTTACTTTCTAAAAACATAATCTAAAATATTAAAAAATCTGTTCTTCTATTAATAGCCCTTGACTTAGTTGAGTTATTGGGGACTTTCGGGTTTGTTTCTCCATAACCTTTAAATCTTAACCTATCTTTTTCAATTCCATTGTTCAATAAATACTCCATTACACTAAATGCTCGGTCCATAGACAGAGCTAAATTTGCTTTATCAGGACCAATATCGTCAGTATGTCCTTGTATCTCTATATTAATTTCTTCAGATTTTTTCAACCAATCTATAAAACCATCTAATACAATTTTTGAAGCTTCTTTAAGCTTAGAAGAATTGGACTCATAAAGTATATCGTTTAAGGTAAATGACTTGCCCTTTTCTATTTTTTCGGTCTCAATTACCTTATCCTTAATAATCGTATTGGATATATCGTTTTCAGAGATTAATAAAGATTCAAACGCACTTCCTTCATTTTCTATCTGTAATAATGCATTTCCTTCAATATTTTCTACATTAACAATAGCTACAAAATCTCCTTCTTGATCCACATTAAAAGTCTGCTCGGTTTTATTCCCTTGCTCGTCTCTTAAAACTATTTTTGTTTCGTTGTCTAAATTTGCCTTTCCCTTAGCTAAAACAATTTTATCTGGCTTTGCTTTTTCTGGAATTTCAAAGTAAAATATATCTTTTCCTCCCAAACCTTCTTTTCTAGTAGAAGAAAAATAGCCGTAGTGTCCATCCACACTAACAATTAAAGATTCTTCCGACTCTTCACTATTTATAGGGAATCCAATATTTTTTGGTTCATCCCAGATATTGGTTTCAGAATTTTGTTTGGTATAAAAAATATCAAATCCGCCTGCACCCCAACGATAATCAGAAGATTCAGAAACAAAGTATAAAGTTCTACTATCGGTATGTATAAATGGAGATTTATCACTTTCTTCAGTGTTTATAGGTCTTCCAATGTTTTTGGCTTTGGACCAAGTACCATCCTCATTTCTGTTAGAATAGTAAATATCAGTTTTGCCAATACCACCTGGTCTAGCAGAGGAAAAAAACAAAGTATTACCATCACCAGATAAAGATGGCTGTGCTTCCCATGTCTGAGGACCATTAATATTAGGACCTAAATTTTCTAAAGCTGACCACCTGTAAAAAGAGGTGTCGTATTCAATATTTTCTTTTTTTAGAGTTAATGTTTTTTTTTCTTTTTTGGAGGAATATATATCACAGTTAAAGTATCCACCATTTTTATTACAAGCACATATATACATCTCTTTATTATTCAAAGATATTGATGCTCCACCATATTTTGGGCCTTGGTTAAAAGGCAATTCTAAAGGTTCTCCTTTGTTGAAATCGTCTCTAAAACTTTCTCGTTCTCCAAAAGCAAACAGTTGCTCGTGATGTACAGCAAAATCTCCTTTAACATAATCGTCAAATTCAATAGTGTAATATATTTGCTCGTTATCTGGGGAGATGACCGGAAGAATTTCATTTTTTTCTGAAGAAGAAATATTTTTAAGAACTTTTGGACTAAAGGGAACTGGATTTGAATAAAAGTCGCAGTAAAAATTAGACATTTCTAAAGAAGCATTGACATATAATTTCTGATTGGCATAAACAGAGGATATTCTTTTTTTATTATCTATTGGAAATTCTAAGAATTTCTGAAAATATTTAACTGCGTCACAATCGTTTTTATCTTGGTAAGATATTAGCGCTAAATAATAATAAATATCTGCATGGTAAGTCGGACAAAGACGCTCCAACTCAAGAAAATATTTTTTAGGAAAATCCATACTTCCTCCAACAGAATATTTTCGTCTGAATGAAGATTTGGCCAATTCCCAAATACAAGGAATGCAATCTTCTTCTAAACTTAAAGTTTCAAGAAGAAATTTTATTCTGTTTTTATAATCGTACTTTTTATAATTCTTTGCTTTTGTAAATAGTTTTTCTACACTAGATGGAATTTCTTCATCGCATTGTGAATCTTGGGCTAAAAAATTTCCATGAAAAAATAAAAACAAGATAATTAAGTATATGTTAATTCTATTAATCAACAATTTTAATTTCATTTTCAGAATAAGCAACAATGGCAGCAACAGTTGCATCTCCAGTAACATTTACAGTTGTTCTACACATATCTAAAATTCTATCTACTGCAAAAACAAGACCAATTCCTTCCACTGGAATTTGAGGAAATAAACCAAGAACAATAGTCAACATTACCAATCCAGCGCCTGGAACTGCTGCAGAGCCTATGGAGGCAAGAGTAGCTGTGACTAGAATCGAAAGCTGATCGGTCATAGATAAATCAATATTAAACGATTGTGCAATAAAAACGGCAGCTACTGCTTGATACAAACTAGTCCCATCCATATTTATTGTTGCTCCTAAAGGCAATACAAAACTTGAAACCTTTTTTGAAACCCCTAATTCTTCTTCTACTCTTTCCATAGTTAATGGCAGGGTTGCTGCACTAGAACTTGTAGAAAAAGCCAGAAGTTGTGCTGGTGAAATGGCTTTAATAAATCGAATGAATTTAACTTTGGCAAATCGTCTAATCAAAAATGGATAAACTACAAATACCATTATAGCTAATCCAATAATTACAGTGAGGCTATAAATACCTAAGCCAGATAAAATTTGAAAAGCAAAATTTAAGTCTCCTTCAGAAACTTGTACCAAAACCCCAGCCAATAATGCAAAAACACCAATTGGAGAATACAACATGATAATATCAACAATCTTAAGAATAATTTCATTTACACTTTCAAAAAATACTCTAGCAGGATTGGATTTGCTTTCTGGAATCATGACCATAGCAATTCCAAATAAAATAGCAAAAAAGATTACCTGAAGCATATTCCTATTGTCTGAAGCACTTACCACAAAATTACTTGGAACTAAATCTACTAATGGCTGTAAAGGACCATTTTTCTTTGTAGCACTTGCCACCTCTAACTTTTCCTGAGATTTGTTGGAGTATTTCTCTACCAGTTTTACTCTAGTTTCATCATTGATGAATTTGCCAGGCTGAATTGTATTTACCAAAAACAAACCAATTATAATCGCAATAACAGTAGTAGAGATATAAATGAATATTGATTTTCCTCCCATTTTACCAAGAGTTCTTATATTATTCATAGAGGCAATTCCAACAATTAAGGATACTAAAACTAATGGAACTGCTAATAATTTTAAAGCATTTATAAATATTTGACCAAATGGAGATATCCAATCTTGAGTGAAATCAATCCACCCTTGAACTGTGGCCAAAATACTATACGCCAATCCTAAAACAAGTCCAATTATAATTTGAATATAAAGTGGTATTTTCTTTTTCATAAATTTTATAGCTTACTTGTTCTATTTCTTAGAAGATGATCTGCCAATACTATAGCCGCCATAGATTCCACAATAGGGACAGCTCTAGGAACTACGCAAGGATCGTGTCTTCCTTTAACACTCAACTCCACATTGTTTTTTTCTTTGTCTATGCTGTTTTGTTTGCTCATAATAGTTGCAACTGGCTTAAAAGCAACTTTAAAATATATCTCTTCTCCATTGGAAATACCACCTTGAATTCCTCCTGAATTATTTGTTTTAGTAGAAACATTGCCATTTTCAACTATAAATTCATCGTTATGGACAGAACCAGTCATTTTTGAACCACTAAATCCTGAACCATACTCAAAACCCTTTACTGCATTTATAGAAAGCATTGCTTTGCCTAAATCTGCATGTAATTTATCAAAAACAGGCTGCCCCAATCCAGGCTTAACTCCATTTATAATACACTTGATTTGTCCACCAACAGTATTTCCTTTGGATTTTAGCTCAGTAATTAAATTTATCATTTTTTCAGAGGCATCATTATCAGGACATCTTACAATATTTGAATCGTAATCTTTATTTAAATCCATGTTCTTTTCATCTGCAAAAATATTTCCAATACTTGAAACATAGGCTGAAATTTTAATTCCATAATTATTTAATAATTGTTTGGCTATCGAACCGGCAACAACTCTACAGGCAGTTTCTCTAGCAGAAGATCTTCCCCCACCACGATAGTCTCTTAGACCATATTTTTCTTCATAAGTATAATCCGCATGAGATGGTCTAAATACATCTTTAATATTGCTGTAGTCTTGAGATTTAGAATTGATATTTGGAATTAAAAATCCAATGGGAGTTCCTGTAGATTTACCTTCAAAAATTCCGGAAAGCAATTGAACTTTATCGTCTTCCTTTCTAGGACTAGTTACTTTGCTTTGTCCAGGTTTTCTTCTATCTAAATCTTTTTGAATTAGACCCTTATTTATTTCTAATCCTGCTGGACAACCCTCTATAATTCCACCAATCATGGAACCATGCGACTCTCCAAAAGATGTTAGTTTAAATAAATTTCCAAAAGTGTTTCCCATAATAAAATACTAATATAGGGTAAAGAATTATTAGACTAAAGATTGTCAATATATTCATTTATAGTTATAGCATCTTTATAGTCCATGACATGGAAATAAAAACAAAACCAACGTTGACCATCGCCATCAGACTCTTGAAAAAAATCAAAATTATTATTTAATATAAAAAGTGGATGATTCATTATTTTAAGCTGTATCTCTTTAGTATTAGATTTTTCATTGATGGGTATTCTACTATATACTCTTTTTAAATTGCCTTTAAATAATTCAAAACTTCCCCTGAAAACTTCTTTGTATTTAATTTTTAGCCTCTCTCCTTTAATGGTTAAAATTTCAAAATAAGAAGAAGAATAAGAAACTAATTTCCCCTCTTTACCATTAACTAAAAGGTTATTACCTAAAATGTATCCATACTGAAAAGCAAAAATTATCCCAAGAAATAAATTCTTAAGATATTCCCACAGTAAAGCTAGTAGTATTAGCACAACACTACCTGCAATTACAATATTCTCATTAACTACGTCTGCAACTTTTAAAAAGATAAATAAGATCCAAATGAGGTAAACAAGGACATCGTAAAAAAAAATATACTTTTTATAGGACGGCTTACTTTTTAATGAAAATGTCAAAAATCTTCTTAGCAGAATAATTGACCCCAACAGAATTAATAGCTGAAAAATAAAATTAAATATGTAAGGCAATACTGTCAATGGGCAATTAAATTTTTATTACTAAAATACAAATGTAAATACGGTAGAACGTATTGACTAATCTCTACATGGCTGCCTTCAGAAGAGAGAATATTCTCAGCTTTAAAAAAAGATATATATTCAGCTATTAATGCCTCATCCCATGAAGAAAAATATTCTTTAAGATATTTTAAATCTATTTTTTTGTGAAGAAAAATTTGGAGCAAAACTATAATTTCTACATTATTTAAAACATCTGGAAAGGTGGTTTTAAAGTCATTAGAAAATTCAAAACTATTGGTTTCATTTTTAACGATTGAAGCTATCCAAAAATTATTAAACCAACCTATATTACCATTGGTAATTGTATTAATTTTATTAAAATTCAATGCAGATCTTAAAGACTTTGAAAAGTTGATTTTATTGCCCTTGCTATAAATGTCTATTCCTGCAAGACTGTTTTTATATTTCACAATACTTTCCAATTGTTTTTTAGAGAAATCAACGGTAGAAATATATTTTGAAACATGGTTGTCAATCTCAGAATTAATTTTTAGATGTTGGAGGAAGTTTTTATTTATTTCAATAATAAACACTAATTTATTTTGGTAGTGTTTAAAAATATCCAACCATTTGTTAATTGCATTGTATCCATTGGTATTTTTTCTCCACCATAAATCAAAATCATTTAAGAAAACAATAGATCCACTATCTAGTTCCTCCAAATTAATTATTTTGGAAGAGTCATCATTTACCCTATGCAACAGCTTTGGTAATTGCTTTTCGACAGATCTATATGAAATATTATTGGGAGGATCAACCGCAAAACAATTCTTTTTATTCAAGGATTCTATAAGGTTGTTAAGAATATATGTTTTTCCTGATTTAGATTCTCCAGAAACCACAATAACGTTTTGACTTTTTATAGATTTTGAAGCAAGAGATTTTTTGATATTGTAAATCTTGTTTTCTATAAATTCAGAAAAAAAGCTGTTGGGTTTTGAACCTTTAGTAAATAACTGAAGATATAATTTTGGCAGATCGTCTAGTTGAGTTTTCGAAGGATTACAGTCTTGGACAAAATTTCTAATTATTTTAATTTTATCAGACTGTGAACGTATTTCTTTTGCTGGCTCTTCAATAGAAACCAAGTCAACAAAAGACAAGAATTTTTCGGAAATAAAATTTTGAATATTAACCAATCCTGATTTGGAAGAGGAAGAACTTGATTCCACATACTTTTTAGATTCGTTAGATAATAGGAAATGGTAATCAGAAAATTTTCTAGTACTTATTTTCAAATCCTCAAAATAGGAGTTCAACCTCTCCTTTTTCAAGATAGAAGTCTTTTTAAATTCTTTAATTTTTAAAATCAATTTTTTATTAGCATCTTTTAATAGTTCTGAACTTTTTTGATTGTCCATGGTAAATACTACAAGTTTAAAAGAACTAGTTAATTCTTCGAATTCTTCTGTTAACCAATCTTTATAATCCTTTGATGCATTGCTAATAGGGAATATAATATTTTCACTATACAAGAACTGTAGACTACTTTGTAAATTGAATTGTTTTTCAATTAAATCATTTTGTTTGGAAGGGAAATTATCTATGTCTTGTGGAGAATATAAATTAATTTCAGATGGTATTTTCTCAAAAATATCCTCGTTACTAATCATCCAATTATTAGGCTCTAAGGATCTTATAATGCTTCCGAAAGTTCTTTCTAATTTATCAATCCAATTATTGATATCTATTTGTTTTTTTAGTGCTGATTTTTTAGCGGAAATATTGAGTAATTCTTCAATTTGAATAAAAGTATTTTTATTAAGAATTATGGATAGCTCATTTATTTGTTTAGTTGCCAAATGTTCAATTATGGTAGAGCAACAGTACAGAGCTTTTAAATTATGGAATACAAATACGTTCTTAGACAATCCAAAAGGAAATTCCTCTAATTGGTTCCATTTTTTCCTGTAAGTTTTAGGATTGAAATTATCTTCTCTATTTTCTACTAACAACTTGACATTGTTCTCACCAACATCTTTTATCACAGCATTTATGAGCTTGGTAACTAATAAATTTAGTTCTTCATTTAATTCAGAGAAAACCTCTCTATTAATCGCATTTAATACAGAAAGAATTTCCTTCTTCTGTTCTTGTCTAATAAAATCCTTATAAGAATTAATATATCTAATATGAATGCTACCAAAAATTCTTAAAAGTTGATCAAAATGAAGTACGAAGTTATTTTTAAGATGGAAATCAATTAATTTAACAGCTGGTAAAATCACAAAAGTATCTTTACCACCATTTATATAACTAGTTTTTAACTTTTGGCTGTAAGCACTAATCGAGAAATTTTTATTTTCAAGAAATTCTAAAGAATACCTAAAGTTGATATTTGAAGGAATATTTGATAAAAAACTATTGATTAGATTAAAATATTTCTCAATGTTTTTTAAAGTACTATATTCTAAATCATCTGCAATATTTTTTACTTTATCGGTATTGTATAAATGTATTTTTAATTCATCTAATAATTTAGATTTGTTATAGACATTAATATAGTATTCTTCAAATTTAACAATTGAGGATTGGAGATCATTAATAAAAGTTTGATTTATTTGCTTTAGTTGTTGGTGCCAAGAACTAGTTTGATGGTCAAAATTATTGTCATAAGTTCTAATTAAGGAACCACTAATTTTTTCTTTAAGAACTATGTTTTTTGGATTTTTAATAGTCTTTGCACTAATTTCAGTTTTATAATCGTCTTTAAAACTATTAGATGCTTCAAGAAATAATGCAGAACCTATTTCACCAAATAAGTCATTTGAAGATTGAATAAATTTTTTCTCCGTCCCTAGTTCAAGTTCCGGTATTTTTATTAAAATAAGATCCGTTTTATGACTTTTAACTCTTATATATTCATTTATATCTTTCTGCTCTAAATAATTATTGATTACCTGAAATTCCGCATTCATTCGTTTTCTATCAATGATAGAGCTTATTTTAGCTTCAATTTCTTCGGAATTAGTGTTTTTTGAATTGACAAAATATATTTTGAGAACAGCTTTTTTCCATTTTTTTGAAGATCTTAAAAACTTAACCAATTGAAGAGATAATTCATTTTCTTTATTAAATCCATTCCACCATAAATCAATAGAACTAAAATTTCCAAATCCTCTTTTCTCATCGTAATCTAAATAAAGTATGTTGTAATCTAAGTCTTTGAGTTTCTGAGTCATTTCACTAAACCAAATTGGATCTTTGGTATTCTTAGCCCAGCCCATTAAAACAGTATTTGGATCTATTCCTGAAAATCCATAAGTTGTAGCTATAGATTCGATTCCTTTAAACACATTTTGACAATATAGCTTCCTATGAAAAATAGAATCGTCTATTATCAAATCATCTTTGGTATTTTGATGAGACTTTGGAAATAAAACTTTTGCAGATTTTGTTTCAATCAAATCGAAATTAGACACCATTCCAGCTCTTCCAATAATTGATTTTCCGAAATCTATTAAATGAGGCCTATTTGCAGTTCCTCCACTAAAGAGTAAAATATTAGGTTGCCAATTTCTTTTGTGAACTGTCTTTTTCTGAAGATTTTTCAAGCCTGTTTTCACTACAGTATTCCAAACACTTAACCAAACATCTCCTGTTCCAAGCACTAAGTCTTTTTTAGATAACCAAAACCAAAAAATGATCATAAATAAAACTGCAATCAGTGTAGCTCCAAGATTCAATTGAATCATTAAAAGCAAGGTAGAAATTGCTCCTAAAAGTGAAATCCATATGGGAATTTTAAACTTTGGTCTGAAATCAGGGCTAGACAATTGTTCTAAAAAACAAGATAGATTAATAAACAAATAAGCTGCCATATAAAACATAGCAACGAGTTCTGCAATTACATTCAGCTCACCAATTAGAATACCAATTTCAGCTATTATAAAAGTAAGAAATAAGGCATTTCTAGGTTCTTTATTTAGGCCCGATTCTTTGGCAAATATATTGGGAGTTATATTGTCCAATGACATTGCCTGTAGTATTCTTGGTCCTCCTAAGATACCTCCCAAGGCAGAAGATAAAGTAGCGCCCCAAACACCTCCAAGAACTAAAAGTGGAATAGCTCCAAACTCTATTAATACATTGTTATTAGACCTTAGGAATTGTCCATCAATATTGTAATAAATAAAAAGAGAAAGTAATATGTAAATAATTAAACCTATAGATATTGACAACATGGTTCCCCATGGAATAGAAATTTTAGGATTTTTTAAATCTCCACTCATAGCAACACCTGCTGTAAATCCAGTTACTGCAGGAAAGAAAATTCCAAATAGTGTAGCGAAACTTGGAGATTCTATTATATCTGAACCTACTTTCAAACCTTCCGAAGAACCTAAAAAAACAGATCCCAATGAGAGCACAATTAGCCCCAAGATAACATACTGAATCTTTAGAGCAAAACTTGTACTTATATAAGCAATTACAAGAACTACAATTAAAGCAAAAGAACCAAACAAACGAAGTTTATTGGTAGATATTCCGTTAATAGCCCAATCTTCGTTTATTACCGGAATTAGACTCTCTGAAAAACCAATTAAATAAAGTGAAATGCTAAATGCAGTGGCAATAAAAATAGTTAGTCCAATAGCACCACCTATTGGAAGACCAAGACTTCTTGTAAGCATGTAATAAATACCACCTTTATCAATTTTTTTATCAGTTGCAATGGAAGAAACGCTTAGGCCAGTAGTTATAGAAATTAAATGAGCAAAAAATATGATACTAATAAACTGTAGAATACTAGAAGAATTACCTACAACACTACCAAGTCTCATGTACATAATGACTCCCAATATTGTTAGTAAAGAAGGAGTCAAGACACCACTAAAAGTTCCAAATTTTTTCTGACTTGCCATTAAAAGAATGAAATTTATTAATAAATATGCTAAAAGGAAATTATATTACAGTCATTAATTAAAACAAATATGTTTAAGAACTTAAAAGTATTAGAATTATCAAGTGTGTTAGCTGGTCCTGCAGTAGGAATGTTTTTTTCTGAACTTGGAGCACAAGTTGTTAAAGTAGAGAATAAAACAACTAATGGGGATGTGACGAGAAAATGGAAACTTCCAAATGAAAAAAAAAGTGACTTATCTGCTTATTTCTGCTCAGTTAATTATAATAAAAACTATGTTTTTTTAGATTTCAATAACCAAAAAGATAGAACAGAACTAGAAATTTTAATAAAAAATTGTGATATAATTATTACTAATTTCAAAGGGGAAGATGCTGCTAAATTTGGTTTGGGTTTTGAAGATTGTAAAAAAATAAATTCTAATATTATATATGCACATATTGGAGGATTTAAAACCAATTCTAAAAGAGTTGCTTTTGATATAGTGCTTCAGGCAGAAACAGGTTTTATAAACATGACTGGAAATGAAAAAGAATTTGCAAAAATGCCAGTTGCATTAATTGATGTTCTTGCTGCACATCAAATCAAAGAAGGAATATTAACTGCAATGCTATTACAGTCAAAGGAAAAAAGAGCTTACAAAGTCTCTACAACACTTGAAGAAACTGCAATTGCATCGCTCATGAACCAATCTTCTAATTTCTTAATGGCTAGGCACCAAGCAAAACCTTTGGGCACCCTACATCCAAATATTGCTCCTTATGGTGAAGTGGCAACCACTTTAGACGGAAAGAAATTAATTTTAGCAATTGGAACAGATCATCAATATGAAGTGTTTTCAAAGATTATTTGTATGGAAAGTAAATGGAGAGATAGATTTAAAACCAATCAAAAACGTGTTGAAAGTCGAAAACTTCTCTTTGAAATTATAAATACCAAAACCAAGGAAATATTGTCAGATGATTTAATTGAAAAATGTTTTGAGAAAAATATTCCTATAGGTGAAATTAATACAGTAGAAAAGGTAATGCAAAGCGAAACAGCAAAATCAATGGTATTAGAAGAAATTATTGAAAATCAAAAAACCAAAAGAATTAAAACTGTAGCTTTTGAATTAACTAGCTGATTTTAATTTATTGATTTTGGAGTTCAATATCTTGACTATTTTCTTACCATCCTCTTTGGAAATTTGAGATCCAAAATTGTATTCCTTGTCAAGCGCATTAATAATAATTGTCCCTTGACCTACTATCCAAAAAGAATCGTTAAAAACTTTGGAAAACGATTTCTCATCCAATGGAGCCAATTTTATTTTTTTAATATTACTGGTAATAAATTCTTTTGCTCTTCCGTATCCCCAAAGTGATTTTTTGACAGAAAATTTATCTTCATCAATTCTGATAAATTCAATTCCAAATCGTCTCCAAATCAATACTCTTACTACTTTATATAGAAAATAGGTCCAAAAAACTAAAAAAGTATAGAAATAAATCTTTTGGTTTTGAAGTTCTTTCGTGAAAAATAAAAAATAAAATATTACTAGTCCACAAGACAACCAAATAAAGAGCCAGATAAGCATAACCATTATCTTCCAATGGTCAGTCTTAGAGGAGATTATCATAGTAAAAAAATCTTTGTGGTCTTCATAAGACACTCTATTTCCAATCCAGTTCATAATACAAAATTATCAACTTTAAATTATTTATAGAAGATATACGAAACTTTTAATGCAAAAAACTGTATAAAGAACTCTAAAATTTAGGCATGGAAATTGATAAGTCTTATTATATGATAAATAAATCAAAACTTATACTAGTAACCATTTTATATTTAATGGTTAATCTATTGAGCAATAATGTAATTTCTCAGACTGAGAATACCTATGAAAATTTATTGGTATTGTATGTTAACGAAGACTATAAAAATTGTTTCAATAAATCTTTAAAATACACCGTTAAAGATAAAACTAAAAAAGATCCTCTTCCCTATTTATTTGCATCAAAAGCTAGTTATGAAATGAGCCAAGATCATAAATACACAGAAGAATTTCCTAAAGCTAGAAAAACAGCTTTGTCCTATGCTGCGAAATATCGAAAAAAAGACAAAGAATATCTATTTAAAGAAGATGCTGAAGAATTTTTAAACGACTTTAAAATAAATATAATTGAAGAACTAGAAAATTACTTACAAGAAGGAACAGACAAGACTTACTCCAAAGCTGTAGGGCTAACTAAAAAGACTTGTGATATTGATCCTGATGATATTGGAGCAAAATTACTCTATTCTGTACTTTGTACAATTACAAAAAATAAAACCAATGCTAAAGAATATTTAAAACTGTGTATTCCAAAATTGGAAGAATATGAAAAAAATAAATTCAGTCTTAAATATATGTCCGAATCTCAACAATTATTTTTGAGATATGCGATAATGGAATATGCTAAGTATTACAAAGAAAAAGATGCTGCAAAATCAAAGAAAATGATGGAGTATGGAAAGCCGTTATTTTATGAAGAAAATGATTTTTCTAAAATTGAATACAATATGGATTATAAATTCTTATTTGATGATTTTAAATAAGGAATTATATTGGAATCTATGAGATTTATTTTTTTTTTAATTCTTGTTATACACACTTTTACTGGCTTTGGCCAATCCTACACATATAAAATTGGATTGTTAAAATATAATGGTGGGGGAGATTGGTATGCTAATCCAACAGCATTGACTAATCTAATTGAATTTTCCAATAAAGAAATAGGGACTAACATTAATCCTATCTACGATGAAGTAGAAATTGGAAGTAATTTGCTGTTCAATTATCCATTTGTTCACTTAACAGGTCATGGAAATATTGTATTGAATCAGCAAGAGATCAACAACTTAAGAAATTATTTAATTGCAGGTGGGTTTTTACATATCTCGGACAATTACGGATTGGATCCTTTTATTAGAAAAGAAATTAAAAAAATATTTCCCGAATTAGATTTTGTGGAACTGCCCTATTCGCATGCCATATACCATCAAAAATTTGACTTTAATGAAGGATTGCCTAAAATTCACCAACATGACGAAAAGCCTTCTTCAGGATTTGGAATTATATATGAAGGAAGATTGGTATGTTTTTACGACTATGAATGTGATTTAAGCGACGGTTGGGAAGATTCAGACGTTCATAAGGACTCTGAAGAAACTAGAACTAAAGCACTTCAAATGGGGTCCAATATTCTTTCTTACACTTTTCTAGGGACCAAAGACTAGTTTCTTAAATGCTTTAAATTCATACCATATAGAACGATGAAAATTATTGGAAATATGGCAGAAATTAATAGTTGATTAAAATCAAATGGATTGACACTGTAAGGAACCAATAAAATAAGTGCTTGAATTAAGCAGTAGCCATAAAACCCCATTTTTTTAAAATTCCACATCATATAAACAAAGGCAACATTCCCTAAATATAGTATTAGATACCAAATGGAAGTTTTGTCCATTAAATTGAAAATATCTTTGTACATATCTATCATTTCTTGATTAGGGAGAAGACTAAACATTTCTTGCTTAACAGTTTCGTTAATAAATAGAGAGTAAAGAGTAGAAACAATTATTTGTATTCCAGAGCCTATCCAGCTTAAAATACATAAAACCTTTAGTAAAACAGGTCTTTCGTTAAAATTCGATGAAGTGTTTTGGGGGAGGTCAAACGTTGGTACTGATTCACTCATATTATAGTTTTAAGCATAAATATAAATTCAAATTTTAAAAGTTTAAACTTTAAAGTTAAAAATAAAAAAAAGCTCCCCATAAATATGGAGAGCTAATGCGGACCGGACGGGACTCGAACCCGCGACCCCCTGCGTGACAGGCAGGTATTCTAACCAACTGAACTACCGGTCCAAATGGACGGTAAATTTAATTTTTTTGTCTGTAGTAACAAGCAATTAAATAGATTTTTAATATATTTTTTTTCTCTTCAACAAATATTCGAGTAAAATTTGATCAAAACCTATTTCAATATCGGCGCTAATTAAGTCTACTTTTTGTTGTTTTAGCAAGTTGTGAATCTTACTTTTCATAGAATTTCTTTCCGTTATATACTTTTCTTTAATTTGCTTTGGATGCATTTTAATAGAGTCACCTGTTTCAACATCGACGACATTGTAATATTTGTTTTTTAAATTTAATTGATTTTCAAGATTGTGGTGAGAAACATCAAAAACTACAATTTCGTGTAAATGATGTCTTAAATGTTTGAAAGAATTGGCAAAATCTTCAGGATTGTCAATTGCCATAAAATCTGAAAATATAAAAACCAATGAACGTTTATGAATTTTAGATGCTAAAGCATTTAGCATTTTAGCAATATTTGTTTTTTTGTTTTTAAAACTTTTTTTCTCGTTCTCTAAAATTCTTTCAAGATTAGAAAGTAAAAAACGTTGATGTGTTAAAGATGATTTTGCAGGTGAATAAAAGTCTAATGCATCACTAAAAATAGATAATCCAAATGCATCTCTTTGTTTTCTCATTAAAAAAATAAGAGCTGCTGCAGCATCTACAGAAAAAGTAAATTTATTGTATGGCTGATCTACTGGAAACATCATTGAAGAAGAAGAATCTATAAGAATATGACATCTTAAATTCGTTTCCTCTTCATATCTTTTAATAAATAGCTTATCTGTTCTTGCTAATAATTTCCAGTCTAAATGTTTGACCGATTCTCCACTATTATATAATCTGTGCTCGGCAAATTCTACCGAGAAACCATGAAATGGACTTTGATGTAAGCCAGTAATAAAGCCCTCCACAACTTGTTTTGCCAACAACTCTAGAGATCCAAATTTTCGTGCAGTTTTATAATTAATCACCTACAATAAATCATTTGCTAGATTAGCTAATTCGGATCTTTCCCCTTTTTCTAAAGTAATATGGGCAAAAAGATCATCTCCTTTGAGCCGATCTATAAGATAAGAAAGTCCATTACTCTGCTCGTCTAAATAAGGAGTATCAATTTGAAAAACATCTCCAGTGAAAATAATTTTAGTATTTTCTCCTGCCCTAGTAATAATAGTTTTCACTTCATGGGGAGTTAGATTTTGAGCTTCATCAATAATGAAAATTACGTTAGATAAGCTTCTTCCTCTTATAAATGCGAGTGCAGAAATTGTTAATTTTCCTTGCTCTTGCATTTCTTCAATTTTTTTAAACTTTTTCTCTTTACTTCCAAATTGATTTTTAATGAATTTTAGATTGTCAAAAAGTGGCTGCATGTAAGGGTTAATTTTATCATCTGCATTTCCAGGGAGATAACCAATATCTTTATTACTCAATGGAACAATTGGTCTAGCCAAAACAATTTGTTGGTATAAATTATGTTGTTCTAAAGCACTAGCCAAAGCCAAAAGAGTTTTTCCTGTTCCGGCAACTCCTTGAAGAGAAACAAGTTTAATATCGGGATTTAATAGAGCATGAAGTGCAAAAGTTTGTTCTGCATTCTTGGGTTTTATTCCATAAGCGTACTGTTTTTCTACTCTTTCTAAATGCTTTTCATGTGGATTGTAATAGCCTAAAACAGAACTTTTACCGTTTTTCATAATATAAAAGCCATTGGAAATAATTCTATTTTTCAATACACTCAAATCTTGTGTTAAACCATCTTTATAAAGCTTATTTATGTAATTAGAATCTATTTCATCAATTAGTTGTTTGCCGTTGTAAAGGGTACTATCCCTATCAATTTTACCAGTTTCAAAGTCCTCAGCGGTAATGTTCAATGCTTTTGCTTTCAGACGTAAATTAATGTCTTTGGAGACTAGAATTATCTTAGATTTTTTATTTGAAATTTTAAGACTTAAAGCAGCATTTAAAATCTTATGGTCATTTTTATTTCCAAAAATGTTGACAGCATTAGTAGTAAGACTTTCATCTTCCATGATTATTTTAAACTTACCGCTTTCAATTCCATTGATAGGCACCCATTCTTTAAGTGTGAAATCCTTGCTTAATCTGTCTAATACTCTTATAAATGCTCTTGCCTCAAAGTTTTTGGTATCATTTCCTCTTTTAAAGTTGTCTAATTCTTCTAAAACAGTAATTGGAATAGCTATATCGTTTTCTTCAAAACAATGTAAAGAATGGTGATCATGTAAGATTACAGACGTATCTAGAACAAATATTTTCTTTTGTTTCTTTTTAGACATTTACAATAAAGAAAAACATTTTAAATGTTAATAAGGTAAAATTTAATAACAATTTAAAGAATGTTAATATTTAATTTACTTTGAAATCAAATTCTAAAACTGTTTTATTTTTTCTTTCATCTGAAACCTCGACTCTACAGCTATGATTTCCAGGTAAAACATTGGTATATTTATCCAAACTAACTTTTAGTCTATTGCTCTTAGGGCTAAAATTGGAAAGAACCCATTTATTGTCAATAATAACATTGTATTGATCAACACCACTTTTTAATTCTATTATTTTAAAAACAAGTTCTTGATTTATATTTTTTTGAAAGTTATTTCCTACGTGATTGATTTTTGGAGGAATTGTATCTGTAAATATTTTATACCTTCCAAACTTATTGACTTCTGCCGAAATCCAATCCTTTGAAATATCTGCATTTTTATTAATAATATTCCCGTTTTTTGTCAATTCTCCAATAAATAATTTATCTCTATTTGATGGTGCATTTTTAGACAACTTGATAGATAAAATAAACTTTCTTTTCAGGGGAACATTGTGATTTTTAAAAGTATATATACCTTGTTTTTTAATTGGATAGATTGGAAAGTTATCATAAAGTGTATTGGTATCCATCACCACCAACATCGTACTATCCGAAGAGTAAACATTAGTTGGTTGTTTTTGCTGAAATGAAAAATCATTTTGACAATTACTAAGTGATTTATTTTTGACATAGAATTTTAATTTAGAAATATTGTTTTTAATATCTCCAACAACGATTTGAATTTCATGAATCAACGTATCTTGAAAGCACATCAACCCATTGCCAATATTCTTTTTGTAAATCTGTAACTCATTATTAGGATGAATATACATTTTATGGATTTTCTCTCTTTGCTTTTCGTAGGCGTTATAGTCTTTGTGAATATTTGTTTGTCTATTAGTTTCGAAATCAATTTCATCAAATTTTAGTTGGTATTTAAGTTGTTTATCTACGTACATATTTATAGAGTATACACCACATCTGTTGGAACTATTATTGTAATAATCTGATGATTTTAAGCCAAATCCAATTAATCCGTCTAGGTAAATGATGCTATCGTATTTCAAATGGTAATTCTGGTTTTTTTTAATAGTTAGAAAATCTTTTGAAGAATAACTATCTAAACCATTAGATTTAAAAAATGAATAAAGTTTCAATTTATTAATTACTGGCGGCTTGTTGTCTGCAATATCAAAATTAAATAACTCTGGGTTAATAGGATGTTCAGACTTAGTTTCTCTAATTTCGAAATGTAAGTGAGGTCCTGAAGATCCACCTGTATTGCCGGAATATGCAATAATTTCACCTTTGGAAACTGTTATATCTAAAGAATCTAAATAATAAGTTAAAGTTTCTGTTTGAAGTTCGTATTGGCGTTTTCTTAAAATCTTTTCTATTTTTTCTGGAAAATGATCTAAATGAGCATAAACACTTGTAAAACCATTTGGATGGGCTACATATATCGCTTTGCCATACCCCCTCTTAGAAACATTAATTCTAGACACAAAACCAGTATCAATAGAGTAAATTCTATAATTAATTCTTCCATTGGTTTTAATATCTAAACCAGTATGAAAATGGTTAGATCTCAATTCTCCAAAGTTTCCAGAAAGTAGAATTGGAATACCTATTGGAGGTCTGAAATTATACTTGTTTTTTTCTTGAGAAATAATGGATAAAAGCGAAAAAAAAACAGTAAATAAAAATAAAAATCTAATTAAGAAATTCATTAGACAAATCTTGTCATAATTAAATAAACATGGTGTTACAAAATTAGTTTTTTATTCACAATTAATTTTAAATTTGAATAATTCAGTTTAGCTACTAACTTTGTATAAATGGTTTGGTCCAATGGAAAAAGAAATATCTGCATTAAATGAAATCCGAAGTTTCATAAAAAGTTTAAAAGAAAAATTAAATTCAAAAATTCAAGAGAATAATAAATTGAATCAAGATATTCTTACTGCAGGAGAAGAGATAACCCATCTTAAAAATAAAATTTCTGATTTAAATGAAAATGTGAAAATGCTGAAATTGGCCAGTCAAATTGATGGAAACGAGGTTGGATCTACCAAAGACGTGAAGTTAATGATTAATGAAATGGTTAGAGAAATTGACAAATGTATTGCACTACTAAATAAATAAAACATGAGCGAACTTTCTATTAAGGTAGTAATTGGAGGAAGAACCTATCCATTGACAATTAACAGAGAAGATGAAGAGAAAATAAGAAAATCTGTTTCTGAAATTGAAAATAATATTAAAAATTTAAAAGAGAATTATGCAGTAAATGATATGCAAGATTTATTGGCCATGACAGCCTTAGAATATGCCAATGACTCGGTTACTAAAAATAATTCAGTAGAAATTGAAAAACTAAGCAAAGAAATTATCAATCTTAGAAATGAATTAGAAGATTAATAGAAATAATTTATGTCGTTAGAAAATAAAAAAGTACTTGTAACAGGAGGAGCAGGATTTATTGGAAGTAATATTATAGAATACTTATTGAATAAAAACAATAAGGTTACTTGTTTAGATAATTTCATCACTGGGAAAAAAGAAAATGTAGAAAATTTTCTAGGCAATCCAAACTTTAAAATGATAGAGGGGGATATTACCAATTTAGAAAATTGTATGGAAGCATGTAATAATATTGATGTAATTCTACACCAAGCAGCTTTAGGTTCCGTACCAAGGTCTATTGAGAACCCATTAAAAACCAACGATATTAATATCAACGGTTTTATAAATATTTTATGGGCAGCAAAAAAAGAAAATATTTCAAGAGTTGTTTATGCCGCAAGTTCATCGACCTATGGAGATTCAAAAAAACTTCCAAAGATCGAAAATGAAATTGGTTCGCCTTTATCTCCTTATGCAGTAACTAAATATGTAAATGAACTTTATGCTGGAGTATTCTCTAATCTATACGGATTAGAACTTATTGGATTGAGATACTTTAACGTATTTGGAAGAAAACAAGATCCAGATGGTGCATATGCAGCAGCAATACCAAAATTTATCAAAGCATTTATTAATCATCAGGAACCTGTAATTCATGGAGATGGGTCACAAAGTAGAGATTTTACTTATATAGACAATGTTATTCAAGCGAATGAATTGGCTGCTACTACCAAAAATCCAGATGCATTAAATCAAGTATACAATGTAGCTTGTGGAGACCAATCATTTTTAAAAGAATTGGTTGAAAATTTAAGAGACTTACTTTCTGAATTTGATTCTGAAATAAAAAATATTGAAATTAAAAATGGTCCTGAAAGAATTGGAGATGTAAAACATTCTTTAGCATCCATTGAAAAAGCACAAAAATTATTGAACTATCAGCCTACTCATAATTTAAAACAAGGGTTGAATTCTGCTATAGAATGGTATTGGAATTACTTTAAAACCAATTCTTAAATTCAAAATTTCAAAAAATCTATTTTATAAATTTCATTAATGAGATGTTTGTAACATCTTATTTTGGTAAAATTATATGTCTTAAGAATACTTAAATTAGTTATAGAGACTAAATCTTATACTAAATAAGTGGTTAATTTTTTAAGAAAAATAGATATCGAACTATTTCTAGTTTTGTTTCTTTTATCAGGAATGTTTAAAAGTTTATTTTTCTCATTTTCTGGAGACAATTCTACTTCAATTCCATTCACATTAATTTTTGGAGGACTATTAGTTACTATGGTTTTGGTGAAAAAAGAGTATTCTATTCAAAGACTTAAAAATGAATTCACAAAACATGTATTTTTAATTTTATTTTTCATTTGGTGCTCTCTTTCTACCTTTTACACCTCCTCTGAAAATTATGTTTGGTATAAGCTTATAGCTTTAGGAACCAACTTATTAGCCTTTTATTCGGTGCTTATTATTAATAAAATAAATGTTGAGAAATTTACGTTGTATTTTTCCTTTTTTCTTTTGTTTTTTAGTTTATTTTTTTTCATCATCAACCCCAACTCACTTTCAAAAAACTTCCCTTTCCATGCTTACTTCAATGAAGTATATATCCAAGGGTGGTATCTTACTTTAGGACAGTTTTTTGCGGCAAATATTTTTTTAGCTTTTCATCTTAAAAATGATAAACGAATAATCTATCTTTTACTAGTATCCATTAATCTAATTCTTTTATTTGCTGGGAGATTCCCTATAATAATGGCATTGTTTTCTCTTACTCTTTTAAGTATTTATCTTGTAATAACTAAAAAAATTGACAGAGAAATACTATTACAATTAATAAAATCTGTTTTAGTAATTCTGTTTATAAACGGAGCATTTTATTTAACCTCTAGTAATTACAAAGAAATAATAAAAAGAACCGTTTATAGGTTTGAAGTTTTATCCTCAAATACCGAAATTGATTTTGAAGAAAACGACTACCAACTTTCTACTAAAGACAACAATTATTCTTTTAATAAACGATTAGAATATTTTATTTTTTCAAAGGAAAATATTTTTAAAAGTTCAAAATCTGTACTCATAGGTTATGGCTTAGGAAGTTTTTCTAATGAGTTTAGTAATGAAGACAAAAGACTTTATCCACACAACATTATTTTAGAAATTTTCTTTGAGCTTGGGATAATTGGACTTTTGATAATGATAGGATTGGTATTAGCAAATATTAAAATATTTAAAAGTTTTTTAACAAACTTTGCACTTTTAGCAGTGATTATTCTGTTTTTGAATGCGATGAAGTCCTCTTCAATTGTGGATTTAAGAGTGCTTTTTGCTCTGTATGCAATTTCTATTTTTCACTTTAAAGAACTAAAGCCAAAAACATGATTAAAGTTTGTCATTTAAGTTCTGCTCACCATAGATTTGACACAAGAATCTTTTATAAGCAATGCCAGTCGTTGGCAAGTGATAATAGGTTGGTAAGCTTGGTAATAGCAGATGGTCTTGGAAATGAAATCAAAGATGATATTTCAATTTTTGATGTGGGAAAACAAAAAAATAGATTTAGAAGAATATTTAGAACGACTAATGATGTATATAAAAAAGCATTAGAACTAAATTGCGACATTTATCATTTCCATGATCCAGAACTAATTAGAACAGGGTTAAAATTAAAAAAAGTAGGTAAGAAAGTAATATTTGATATTCATGAAAATATTGCATTACAAATCTTAAGTAAAGAATATATTCCAAAAATTCTAAGAAAAATAATTTCTAAAATTTATAGACTTTATGAAATAAAAAAACTAAAAAAATTTGATGCTCTAATAATTGCTGAGCATTCCTACAAAAAATATTATTCGTCTTTGAATAAAAATTTAGTTACTGTTCTAAACATGCCTAAAATAGATCATTTGAAAAAATTTTATTCTGAGAATAGAACAAAAAATGAAATATTTTACATTGGTGGAATATCCAATAATAGAGGATTTGATGTTTTAATACAGTCATTGAAAATTTTAAAACTGAAAATACCGGATATTTTCGCACATTTTATCGGTCCATTTGCGAAAACTTTAATTGACAATGAGCAACTTAAAGAAATAAAAGCAAACTTTAAACTTTATGGAAGTTTGCCCTTGATCGAAGGATTGAAATATTCCCAAAATTCAAAAATAGGCTTGAGTATTCTTAAACCAATAAGCAATTATACTCAATCGTATTCTACCAAAATTTTTGAATATATGGCCATTGGTCTTCCTGTAATCACATCTAATTTCAAACTATATAAGGATATAATAGATGAAAATAATTGTGGAATATGTGTTGATCCCGAAAACCCCAATGAGATTGCTAAAGCAATAGAATTTATTTTAACAAATCCAGAAAAAGCAAAAGAAATGGGACATAATGGAAGATGTCTTGTAAAAGAAAAATACAACTGGAAAAATGAGGAATTTAAACTTATTAATATTTATAAAATACTTGGTTGCTAACTAGAAAAACTCAATTTATTTAATGACAAATTCAATTGTGAAATATTTCAATAAAATAAGAGTTTTAAACTTTCTTTTACTATTGATTCCTTTTCTTCTTCCACTAGAAAAAACCACAGTTCGTTTTCTTATGGTTATCTTTTCTATTGCATGTTTAATTTATGGGGACTATAGCCAACTAAAAATCAAAAAAAACTGGATTAAGTTAAGTATTATAAGTTTGTGGTTAATTCCATTTATTCAACTGTTATTGTTAAATAAAATCGATGAATATTTAGGAAATCTTATTACAAAAATCACACTATTTATACTCCCAGTTCTAATTTTTATTGGTTATCAATCCAACAAAATTAATTTGGTAGGAATTCTAAAATTTTTTATCTACGGCTCTTTAACAGCTACCTTAATTTGTGTTATTAACGTTACGGTATCCTACTTTTTATTAAATGATCTAAATGCCATCAAATACACTTCAATATCCTTGTTTCATCATCCTGGATATTTCACTATGTACTTAAATTTTGTTATTGGATTAATTTATTTAAATAATTTAAAACCTATTAAAGATTTAAAACTTCCCAAAAACTCTAGCTTTATAATAATAAGTTTCCTATCTTTTTTCATACTAATTGCATCTTCCAGGACAGGTTGGATAACCAACATATTAGTGCATCTATTTTTTATTTCTTGCATCTTTTACAGCAAAAAAATCAGTAAAAAAACACTTATATATTTTCTAGTTCTCATGATTCCGTTCTCCACAGTGATTTACACAAATGAAACTATTCAAAATCGATTCAGGGAGATTATTACCAATACCTTTGAGAAAGATGAAAAGAAAAAAGTAAGATCTTCAACATTGGTGAGAAAAAAAACATGGTCTACTTCCTTAAAACTAGTTAAAGAAAAATGGATAACTGGATATGGTACAGGATTGAGTAAAAAAGTACTTCAAGAACAATATAAAAAGGATGGTTACGATTATATGTATAAGAAAAATTACAACTCTCATAATCAGTATCTACAAGTTTTACTAGACCATGGTATTTTTGGTTTTTTAATATTAGCATTTTTTACTTTTGGGATGTTGTACGCTTCTTTAAAACAAAAAGATTTTATATACGCTTTATTTTTAGCCATTATGATTTTAAACTTTATGACGGAATCCGTTCTTGAAACGCAAAGCGGAGTTATTTTCTTTGCTTTTTTTAATACTATCTTTTTCTTCCAATGGTTCAATAAAAAATATTTAGCAACTTGAATAAATCAGAAAAAAATCAATTTTTAAAAAATGTTTTAACAATATTTTCTGGTACTACAATTGCTCAGATCATCAACTTTAGTGCTATAATTATTTTACAGCGATACTTTTACAGCCCAGAGGAATATGCACCATTTAGATTGTTCTTCGAATTTGCTGCAGTTTTTAGTAGTGTAGCTGCTCTTAGACTTGAAAGTGGGCTTATTTTAGAGAGAGAAGACAATAGAGCGCTCTCTTTATTAAGAATTTGTTTAAAATACGCTGTAATTGTTTCTATAATTGGAGGATTTGTTTTTACATTCTATTTTATTAATGAAATAAAAGTTTTTCAATACGAGTGGCTTTTGATAATTCTAATGCCATTGGCTATTTTTTCTAATGGAATCATTCAAATTTCAAGACAATTTTTCACTAGATCAAAAAACTTTCTCACCATAACAACTTCCAGAGTTATTCATAGTACTTCAGGTAGTATAGCCCAAATAGTTACTGGTTTATTGAGTTTTAATTTTACTGGACTTGTGATTGGAAGATTAATTGGCTTGGTGAGTTGCAATATAAATTATGTAAGAAAGTATTTTCAAAATCATAATTGGATTAAAAAAAATAAACCTTTAGAAAAAGAATTAATTCAAAAACACAAGAAATTCATTTGGTTCAGTTCTCCAGGCGTATTTGTTGGGAACTCAATCAATCTAATTACGCTAATATTTTTCACCCACTATTATGGAGAAAAATTTAGTGGGTTACTTGCGGCAGCTATTCAATATCTTGGATTACTAATTATGATGTTCTCTTCCTCATTCGCACAAGTCTATTACAATGAAATCGCTCAAATAAAAGATCCAAGAGAATTGTATAAATCTTATACCTATTGGTTGAAAAGATTATTCATCCTTACCCTTATTGGGTGGATTATTCTAGTGGTAACTCCTTCCTCAATATTAACTTCAATTCTTGGGGATAAATGGGCTGGATTAATGGATGCAATTAAAGTAATTAGCCCTTGGATGGCAATTATGTTTATTGCCTCTTCCCTATCCTATATATTTATAAGATTAGAAAAACAAAAAGAAATTTTCTTTTTTGATGTTTTCCATTTATTATTAATAATAATAACATTGGTATTAGGGCATTACTTTTTAAATGAAAAAAATCAGATTCTGTACCTAGTAACTATTGTACAAAGTATTTTTTACATTCTTTCGATATCTTTGGCATTAAAATTTTTAATCGCAAATCTTAAAAACAATAATGGTTAAGGGTGAGTTTCAAAATACAGACCAATGAAAAATAATATTTGGATAATAAACCAGTATTGCGGATCAAAGGTTCATGGGATGAACTTTAGGTCTTGGTATTTTGCTAAGGAATTAAAAAAAAAAGGACATCATCCCCATATTATTAGTGCTTCTTATTCTCATTTATTCTATAAACTTCCTGTAACAAAAGGAAAATTCACCTTGGAGAATGTCGATGGAATTCCTTTTACTTGGGTGAAAGTTTCAAAATACAAAGGATCTCAAAGTATTGGCAGAGTACTAGTGATGATTCAATTTATGCTTAATCTATTTTTACTTCCTAAGAAAAAGCTACAGGATCCGGATGTGATAATCGTATCTTCTCTTTCCCCACTTCCAATAATTAATGCTTACCTATGGTCTATAAAATACAAAGCAAAATTAATTTTTGAAGTAAGGGATATTTGGCCACTTAGCTTAATAGAGATTGGAGGCTTTTCTAAATTAAATCCACTTGTTTTATTTTTTGGATGGTTTGAAAAATTTGCCTACAAAAAAGCAGATAAAGTAATTTCATTATTGCCTAATGCAAAACCACATATGGTAAGTAGAGGTATGGAGAAAGATAAATTCGTACATATTCCTAATGGATTTAATGTAGAGGAAATGAAAAAATCTAAAGAATTAGATAAAAGCATTTCTAATTTAATTCCAAAAAATAAATTTATTGTTGGTTATACTGGATCATTAGGTGCATCTAATGCAATGGAATATTTAATTGAGGCAAGCAATCTTTTAGAAAACAATGAAAATATTCACTTTGTAATTTTTGGAAAAGGGCAACATTTAGAAAAACTAAAAAATAATGCAAAAAACAATGTTTCTTTTTTAGGACAAATTGATAAAAGTCAAATTCAATCTGCAATTTCTTTTTTCGATGTTTGTTATATAGGTTGGCACAACCATTCTCTATACAGATTTGGTATTAGTCCAAATAAAATATTTGACTATATGTATGCAGGAAAACCAATTATTCACTCGGTAAATACTACCAATGATTTTGTTGAAATAGCTGACGCTGGAATAAGTATTCCACCGGAAAACCCAAAAGAAATTGCCAATGCAGTAATTGAAATTTCTAAAATAGAAGATAAAAAGCTAAAAGAATGGGGCAAAAATGGCAAGAAATATGTCGAAGAAAACCATACTTTTTCACATTTAACAGAACTATTAATCTCATCCTTTGAATAATGGTTGAAGTGTATTCAATCGCATATTATATTTTAATTACTGCAGTATTAATTATTGGAATAATTATCTATTTAAAGATGGCTGAAAAATGGTCCATAATCGACCAACCAAATTCTAGAAGTTCTCATCTAGTTGTTACCAAGAGAGGTGGTGGTATAATTTATTTAATAGCATTGGTTATATATATGATTAGTTCCAATTTCAACATGCCAAGTATTATCATTTGTGGTCTTCTTTTGGGAATAATGGGTTTTATAGACGATAATAAAAACCTTGATTTTAAGATTAAATTAATTATTCAATGTATCACCATTGGATATTTTCTTTCTACTGGAAGCTATAATGGATTAGAATGGTATTTACTTATTTTGATGTTTTTTCTCATTATTAGCAGTATTAATATTTTGAACTTTATGGATGGGATAAATGGATTAACCATATTATACTCCTTGTCATTTTTAATTTCATTTTATATAATAAATGCTCATATTATTGCTTTTACAGACAGCAATTTCTTATTAATAGTTATACTTTCTAATTTAATAATTGGATATTTTAATATTAGGAAAAAAGCAGTTTGTTTTTTGGGAGATGTTGGAGCAATTACTATGGGTTTTATATATGCAGTTTTAACAATTACTTTAATACTCAAAACCAATAGTTTAAGTCCTTTAATTTTGTTTTTAGTTTATTTCTTGGATTCTGGATGGACCATTATAGAAAGATTGTTGGCAAAAGAAAATATTTTTCACCCGCATAGAAAACATCTTTATCAGTTACTGGTTAATGAATATAAATTATCTCATTTATTTGTTGCTTCAATTTATTTCTCCATTCAGGCACTTATAAATATAACTTGGCTATTGAATTATGAAAAAGATTTATCACCTATTATATTAATCTCAATATTTGGAATTTTTTCAGTTGTCTATCTGTTAACTAAGAAAATTGTAAATAAAAAATTGGATTTGACTTAAGTAAGCTTTAGTAAAAAAGTTCTGCCATCATACACCGTGCACTTCCACCACCATAATTTTCAATTGTAGAAAGATCAGAAAATACAATTTCACCAAACTTCTCTAATTTTTTAAGCTGACTTTTATTGAGCGATTCAAAAGAAGATTGTGACATAACAATAATTGGAGAGTTATTTGCAGCAATAACTTGCAGCATATTCCCAGCAAAATTATTCATTTGAGTAGCGGTAATTTCAATAACTTCTTTGTAAGTTTCTTCTAAGGAGTCTAAAACCTTAACCTTGTCCAGTTGGTCATAAATTGTCTCCAAACAAATTACAGAAAAACAATCTCCCAGACACATCATTACATTGGTATGGTAAATAGGTGACTGAATATTGTTAACTGTGTGTAGAGCATTGAAGTGAACAATATTGTAATTCATTTTCTGACCAAAGTCAACCAAAATTTTTTTGGAAGTTCTTTCCGACAAAGCAGCATAAGCTATTTTATTTTCTCTATCTAAAATCATGCTTCCTGTTCCTTCTAGATATAGATTCTCTTGCTCATAGATTGTTAAATCAACAGTAGATTTAATTTTAAAATTTAAATTCTTTTCTAGTAAGTTAAAGATTTCTAAGTCTCTTTCCTTTCTTCTACTTTTGGCGAACATTGGGTAAAGAACTTTAGTTCCGTCTTTATGAACAGAAAACCAATTATTGGGAAAGACAGCATCTGGATTTAGGTGATTGTCCTTAGGGTCTAGCACAGTAAGATTAACCCCTTTAGTATCTAGTTTGTAAACCAAATTGTCAAATTCTCTAAGAGCATTCTCAGATATTTGTTGTTGGGTTTGGGTAGTTATTGGATTTTGAAAATGATTATTTTCTGCAGTCTCCCCATTGTAAGTGAAGCCCGTTGGTTTAATCATTAAAATACTATTTGTTATTTGCGACATTAATCTCTTATTAATGGAAGAGTGGAGCATCTAAACAAACCTCCCATTTTAGATATTTCTGAATAATTTATTTCCTCCACTAGAATATCTTTTTGTTGTAACCAACTATTCAATCTTGAAAATCTTTTATCGGATATTACTACCTTGGGAGAAATCGAAAAAATATTAGAATGCATATTGTTTTTTTCTTCTTTAGATAGATAGAACAAATTAGACTTGCCGATTAATTCTTCTAAATAACCAACATCTCTTTTATTTTTAAAAGAATCAGGTGCTATTATGGCTAAATCGTTGGAAACAGGTTGAAAACAACAGTCTAGGTGTAAGGTGTTTTCGTTCTTGTCGGTATCGGATTTAAATAGTTCAAAACCCATAACCTTCTTATTTGGAAAATTATTTTTAATAAAATCTACTGCTTCAAAATTGGTTCTAGCAACTTTATATTTATTAAAATCTGTTGGGTTAGAAGCTCCAATAAAAACATGGTCTTTAAAAATAGTCACATCTCCGCCTTCAATTTTTGAATTAGAATCAATCTTTAAAACTTTATCAGAACTAATTTGGTTTATAATATGTTCAATAGCTGGAATTTCATTAGATCTATTTTCAATGATATTGGAAATTAAGAAAGTGTCATGTATAACAAACCCTAGGTCTCTAGCAAAAACTTGATTAAGATTTAGAATGTTTTCTGGTCTTAAAACCTCCACATTGTACTTATTTAATACTTCCAAAAAATCTGCCATCTCCTTAGAGATATCTATCGCAGTAGGATAAGATTTATTTTCTAAATGGTAGATAGAGGAAGGATCAAAGCATTCTTCAATATTGGGAACTGGACCAATATCGTTAGGAATTCCCAAAACAACCGATTTTAAAAATCCTGTTTCACTATTTACACTGAGAGATATTTTAGAATTTGAATTCAATTTTCTATTTAATTAACAGAGATATTAGTTAGGTAAAAATACAATTAATTATCAACTAAAATTTTCCTTAAAATATTTTGGTGATTGGTCTTAATTGAAATGAAATATTCGCCATTTTTAAATTTAAGAGAATCTATTTTAAAAATCTTCTCTCCTTTTTCAATATTTCCATTGTAAATATTTTCCAATTGCTTTTCTTTATTATCTAAAATATTAAAGTCTATGTTTTGTTCGTTGTTTAAAGTAATTCCTATTTGAACGTCTCCTATAAATTCACTTGGAATTGGCAGTAGGTCAATGTAATTCTTAGCATTTAGATTTTTGTTTTTTCTAAGAGAATAGATAAACTTAATTAGCTTAACCAACAACCAAAAACCAAGAATAACTGAAATTACACCGATTGAGTTTATTAAAACTCTCCAAAATACACTAGATGACCAAAGTTCTTTCATATATTATTCAAAATTAGAAAACAAATTGGCATAGTAGCATTTCAGTTTTGATATTTATACAATCTTTGTAACTAATATTATTTTTATTGGATTTTAAAACTAGGATAAATATAATTTTTCAGGCGTTTGACCTTCCACTTCCTGGTAAACAGGCGCATAAAGAATTGGCTCCATACAGAAATGAAATAGAGCTAGATTTTAAAAATAAAAATCCAAAGATTGCCAGTACTTTATTACTAATCTATCCTAGGGATGGCAAAACATTTTTTTGTTTAATTGAACGACAAGAGTACGAAGGGACCCATAGCAATCAAATATCTTTTCCAGGTGGTAAAAATGAAAGTGGTGAATCTATGAAAGAAACTGCTTTGAGAGAAACTAAGGAAGAAATTGGCGTTGATCCTATTTCCATTAATATTATTGGTGAGTTAACACAAGTATTTGTTCCTCCGAGTAACTTTTTAATTCATCCTTTTGTAGGCTATTGTGATTTTACACCAGTTTTCAAAGCTAGTGAAAGGGAGGTTAAACGAATAATTGAAGTAAATATTGAAGAACTATTTAAAAAAGATGTAATTAAGATTAAGAAGATGAGCTTTAAGAAAAGTAGTGGAAATGTGAATTTTGAAGTTCCTTATTTAGGTTTAAATAATAAAATAGTTTGGGGAGCAACGAGCGTCATTCTAAATGAATTTAGAAAAATGTTACAACTTTAATTTGTACCCAACTCCCTTTACTGTTTTAATGTATTGGCTGCCTATTTTTTCTCTTAATTTTCTTATATGAACATCAATAGTTCTATCACCGACAATAATATCATCTCCCCATACTCTAGCTAATATTACATCTCTGGTGAAAACTTTTCCAGGTTTGGAGAAAAGAAGTGCTAAAAGTTCAAATTCTTTTTTAGGAAGTAACATTTCCTCTCCTTTCAGAATTGCAACATATTTTTCAATATCAATTTCCAATTCTTCATTTGACTCAGAACTAACTTTCGAATCAGTTCTTCTAAGAAGTGCTTTAATTCTACTTATTAAAACTCTTGGTTTTATAGGCTTATTAATATAATCATCCGCACCAGCATTTAACCCAGCTATTTGAGAATAGTCTTCGGCCCTGGCAGTTAAAATAGCAATTAGAGTATCTTTTAGTAGCTTATCTTCTCTAAACTCTATACAAGTTTCTATTCCATCCATTTCTGGCATCATTAAATCTAATAAAACAAGATCTGGCAAAAAGTCTTTGGCAATTAAAATAGCTTCTTTCCCATTAGAAGCTTTCATTGTTTTATAACCTTCTTTAAGAAGATGGTAATCTAATAGTTCCAAAATATCTTTTTCATCGTCAACAATCAATATTTTTTTAGACATAATTTAAATTTTTTATAAAAATAAACAGCAAATTAATATTAATACTATCCTTTAAGTTAACATATTATTAATTAAAAACATCCATAATATTTATTATTAGTTAGTCTTTATTTAACAATCATAATGTAGTGTTAACATACAAATAATCAATTTTTAACGATTAGTAAAGAGTGTAATTAAGTATTACAAGTTTCTTTGTCACATAATTTAACTTTTAATAAAAATCAAATAATGAAAAATATAAAATTACCTTTTTTTGCTGCAATCCTTACATTAGGGTTGTTAAATAGTTGTGGAACTGACGGATGTACTGACCCAACTGCAACTAATTACAATTCAGATGCCACTAAAGATGATGGTTCTTGTGAATACGCTGAAGTAATCTCTAGAGGAATTGAGGCGCCAAGCACTTATAAATTTGAACGAAATGGCGCATCAACCGTTAGCTTCTCAGGGCAAAAGGAACGAATGGATATGTTATCTGAAATGGTGGCCTATATGAAAACGGCAAATACACCAGGAACTGCATTGGATGAGGCAAAGATGTTAAATATGTACGCGAATGAAAACACTCCATTTATTGCAGCTGAGCTTAACGCTTCTTCAAAACAATTGAAAGATAAAACGGCCAGCAGTGACCCCTTAATTATTGGCGAAATTGAAAATTGGATAAAAGAAATTGCAAGCATTTCAGATTCAACTGAAGTTGCAAAGTTTGAAGGTAAAAGTGGTAATTCTGGAGTTGTACAATCGGGCGATAAGGCTTATTTGGTTAATAAATTGGGTCAGGAGCCCACTCAGATAATTGAAAAAGGATTAATGGGAGCTGTGTTTATGCATCAGATTTCTTATGTGTACTTAGGTGCTGAGAAAATGAATGTAGACAACGATACCATAGAGGAAGGGCAGTCATATACAAAAATGGAACACCACTGGGATGAAGCTTTTGGGTATCTATTTGGAACGGTAGATTTTCCAGCTGAAGGTACCGATCGTTTCTGGGGAAAATATGCAAATGGTAGAAACGATTTATTAGCATCGAATACTAAATTAATGAATGCATTTATTGCAGGTAGGTTTGCCATCACTCAGCTTGATTATGCAGCAAGAGATGCACAAATTAGTATCATCAGAATGGAATTAGAAAAAGTTTGTGCTGCAACTGCAATACATTATCTGAGCTTAGCGAAGAAGGAGATTTCTGACGATGCGCTGAGGAATCATGCAATCAGTGAAGCTTGGGCTTTTCTTGATAACCTTAAATACGCTTACGAGGGAAAACTTACAAGCGCTCAAATAGCTGAACATAAGAAAACAATAGGTGAAGATTTTTACTCGATTTCGGCAGCAAACCTGACCAGTGTAATTGATGATTTAGCAACTACTTATGGTTTTGAATCTATTAAATCGCAATTGTAAAATGAGGCATTTATTAGTATTAGTTTTTATAATGGCAGTCACTTTATCTTGTAAAAAGGATGATCCTGAAGTAGCAGACATACAGCCAACAGCGGCATTTAATATTGAGAACCTTTTAACTAATTGGTCAACATCAATCATAATTCCGAGTTATGAGCAATACCAAACAAATGTTCTTGAATTACAAAAAGCAGCAAGTCAGTTTAAAGCAAGTCCTTCCGAAATAAACCTCACAAACGTAAGGTCTGCTTGGTTATCAGCTTACATGGCTTGGCAAAAGGTTGCAATGTATGAGTTTGGGCCAGCTGCGGATATTACATTGCGCAGCGAAACCAATATCTATCCTACCGATACTGCAGAGTTGAAGGATTTAATAAAGCAAGGTTCAATTAACATAAATGGTGCAAACAAACTGGATGTTAAAGGCTTTCCGGCATTAGACTACCTAATTAATTCAGGTTCAGCTACTAAAATAGTTGGAAGGTATACGGACTCCATATTAGGAACAAATCGGCTAAACTATTTGGAGGAAGTAGTAAATCAATTCGCAAACAATGCTGAATCGGTCAATATAAAATGGTCTTCAAATGGAGGCAATTATGTGAATCAGTTTAATGGAGCCAATGGAACTGACGCAGGCAGTAGTTTAGGTCAGGTGATTAATGCACTTACTCAACATATTGAGCGACATTTGAGAGATGGGAAATTGGGTATTCCAAATGGAAACAGAAATTTTTCGGGTACGTCGTTACCTGGCCATGTTGAGGCGCTGTACTACGGAAATACTTCTATTGAATTGGCTCTTGAAAACTTGAATGCAATTGAAGCATTCTATAATGGATCGAATAATGACGGTGTTGAGGGAATTGGGTTGGATGATTATTTAATTAGTCTCGGTGCCGAATATAACAAAGGAACTTTAAACGATGCCATCAAAGCTCAATTTGCTGCTTGTAGGAATAAGTTGAATGCAATTCCAAAACCGCTGAAAGAAAGTTTGACTTCGAATAAAGCCAATGTTGATGAAGCAGTAAAAGAATTGCAGCGATTGATCATTCTTTTTAAAGCCGATATTCCATCGGCAACAGGTGTATTGATTACCTATCAAGACAACGACGGAGATTAGTGTGTTGAGTATTACTTCAATAAAGAAAAACTTAATCACCAAAGAAGTTGATATTGCTCCTTTGGTGATTTTTCGTTTACTGTTTTCTGCATTAATGTTTGCTAGTTTGTTGCGTTTTTGGCTCAAAGGATGGATTTACGAACTCTATATTTCGCCTACATTTCATTTTAAGTATTACGGTTTCGAATGGGCGCAGTCGTTAGGTGAACCAGGAATGTATGTCTTGTTTGCTTTAGTAATGCTAGCTTCAGTTTGTATGTTTATTGGTTATAAATACCGACTGTCTGCTCTCGCTTTTTTTATTGGATTTACTTACATCGAACTGATTGATAAAACCACCTATTTAAATCACTATTACTTCATCAGTTTGGTTTCATTTCTAATGGTATTTTTACCAGCTAACCGATATTTTTCCTTGGATGCTAAATTATCTCCCAAGTTGCAAACGAGAAAAATACCAGTCTGGTCAATTAACCTTTTGAAACTGCAATTAGGGATAGTTTATTTTTTTGCTGGCATTGCCAAATTGAATTACGATTGGCTAATTAAAGCCATGCCGCTAAAATTATGGTTGCCCGCTCATACGAGTAAACCTATCATCGGTTTTCTGTTTAAGAATACAGCTGTAGCTTATGTTTTCAGTTGGTTTGGTGCGCTATACGATTTATTGATTCCTTTTTTATTGCTTTCAAAAAAGACGAGATCATTGGCCTATGTTGCCGTAATCGTTTTTCATGTGCTGACCTATTGGTTATTTCCAATTGGTATGTTTCCGCTTATAATGATTGGCTGTACGTTGATTTTCTTCTCTGAAGATTTCCATTGCAATTTGCTGGATAAGCTAGAAAGAATAGTCAAATGGTCACCTGTTACGGTTTCTGAAAACCTTGAAAACACAAAAGGGCTGAGTGCTTTTGGAATAGTATCTATTGCAGTTTTTATGGCGGTTCAATTCGTATTTCCTTTTCGACATTTGGCCTATGAAGGACCGTTGTTTTGGCACGAGCAAGGCTACCGATTTGGGTGGAGAGTAATGCTCATGGAAAAGGCTGGAAGTGCATTTTTTTATGCATCAGAACCCACAAGCAAAAAACGATTGGAAATAAGGAATGGTGATTACCTAACCGCTAATCAAGAGAAAATGATGGCGACTCAACCCGATATGATTTTGGAATTCGCCAATTACATCGAAGCCGATTTAAAAAGTAAGGGTTGGAGTAATCCAGAAGTGTATTCTGAGGTTTATGTGACATTGAATGGAAGTGGAAGTCGACCATTTATTGACACTAAAGTTAATCTAGCTTCTATTGAGGACTCTTGGAAAAACAAAACTTGGATATTACCATTTGAAAATTGAAAAAAGTAGTAGCTATATCGATCTTGTTGTTTCTTGTTGGGCATTGCTTAGTTGCTCAAAAAGCCAGTTTAGAAGGTAATATTGTATGGAAGAACAGTAGAAAGCCAGCTACTGAAAGTGAGGTGATATTAAAATATACACCCTATAAAACCAAAACTGATAAACAAGGAAATTATCGAATAGCTAATTTAAAGCCAGGTAATTACAAGATTGTTGCGTTTACTCTTGGCATAAAAACTACAGAACAAGAAATAAATTTAAAAGCTGGGAATAACACCTTAAGTTTTGAATTGGACAGCGTTGCAATTGAATTAAACGAATTTATCGTTCAAGAAGATAGGAGTTCAGGTTTTGGACTGATGCATATGAACGCTATTGATGGAATGGATATCTATTCTGCAAAGAAAAGTGAGGTAATAGTAATGAGCCAAATGAATGCAAACTTAGCAACCAATAATTCTAGGCAAATTTACAGTCGAATATCGGGTTTGAATATTTGGGAAAGTAGCGAAGGTGGATTGCAGTTGAATATTGGGGGGCGAGGTTTAAGTCCAAATAGAACCAGTAATTTCAATACACGTCAAAATGGATACGATATAGCTGCTGATGCTTTAGGATACCCCGAAAGTTATTATACGCCTCCTTCCGAGTCAATTGATCGTATTGAAGTTACACGTGGTGCTTCTAGTTTGCAATATGGAACTCAGTTTGGTGGAGTATTAAATTTTGAATTAAAAGGACCTCATCCCGATAAGAAGATGGACATTGTATTGCGGCAAAGTATGGGCTCTTTTGGCTTGTTCAACACCTTCAACTCTATCGGCGGAACCAATAAAAACATAGGATATTATGGGTATGTAAATTACAAGCGCGGTGGAGGTTGGCGACCAAATAGTCAATTCGAATCTATTGTGGGGCATGCGCAGTTTCATCAAAAAATCAATGCGAAGCTCAGCTATAAAATTGAGTTTACTAAAATGAGTTACACCGCGCAGCAGGCCGGTGGATTAACGGATAGATTGTTGGAAGAAGATCCTAGTCAAAGTATTCGAGAGCGGAACTGGTTCAAAGTAGACTGGAACATTGCTGCTGCGGTTTTTACCTATAGATTGAATTCAAAATGGCGCTTTGAAATGCGAAACTTTGGGCTAATTGGATCTCGAGATGCATTGGGGGTTTTGGGATACATAAATCGTCCCGACCCTGAAGGATTGAGAGATTTAATGAAAGACGATTACTTGAATATTGGTAATGAAACCCGTATGGTGCACACTTATGAATTTCTTGGAAATCCAAGTAATTGGTTGGTCGGAATGCGCTACTATAGGGGGTTTACAAAGCGAAAGCAAGGTAACGGTTCTGCCGGTTTTGATGCTGACTTTAATTTTAGCGATCCGGAGAATCCTGAATACAGTAATTACAAATTCCCAAGTCAGAATGTAGCGGCATTTTCGGAAAATGTTTTTCAAGTTACTTCCAAATGGAGCATTACGCCCGGTGTTCGGTTTGAACATATTATTACACAATCGGATGGAACCTATAACGTTGAGTTTTTTGATTTAGCAGGAAATACTCAGGGGGCAAGAACTATTGAAGATCAGCAAAGTAGTTCACGAAGTTTTGTAATTGGAGGTATTGGAACTGCTTATAAACTAAAAAATAGTGAAGTCTATGCCAATATCAGCCAAAACTATCGCGCAATTAACTTCAACGATATGCGTGTAAATAATCCAAACCTTCAAGTTGATCCAAATCTGCAAGACGAAACAGGATTTTCTAGTGACCTTGGAATTCGAGGAAATATTTCAAGGTATTTTATTTATGATATCAGTGGATATTATTTGCAGTATTCTGGACGAATCGGAACTGTTTCGAAAGAGGATGAGAGAACATTGAGAGTTATTCGATACCGCACCAATGTTTCTGATTCTAGAAATATAGGTCTTGAATCTTACGGGGAAATGGATATTATTGGAGTTTTGACAAAAGGCAAATCAAAAACTAATTTGAACATTTTTTCCAACTTCACAATTCAAGATGCAAAGTATATCAACTCAAGTGAAGCTGCTTATCAGAATAAACAGGTCGAAAATGTACCAAGTATGATATTGAAAACTGGAGTAAATTTAAAGCGGAAGAAATTCAAAATTGGCTATCAATACTCATACAATTCAGAGCAGTTTTCTGATGCCACAAATGCGAGCTATTCACCAAATGCAATTGTTGGAATAATCCCAGCATACTGGGTTATGGACTTGAGCGCGAGCTACGAATACAAGAAATGGACCTTTGAAACTGGAATTAATAACCTTACTGACAATCGATATTTTACAAGACGAGCAGTTGGTTATCCCGGTCCGGGAATTATTCCTGCAGACCCCATTAATTTTTATGGAGCGGTTCAGTTGCATTTTTAATCGAATTGTGTGACCTAAGTCTCTATAATCAGCATGGTGTAAATTATAACTTTGGCCCAGAGTATAATTATGCCCCAAAAACAAATTTTTCCAATTCTAAGTTGGCTTCCTGGATATAAAAAGGAATGGCTAAGTGGTGATATTTCTGCAGGATTGACGGTAGGAGTAATGCTTATTCCGCAGGGAATGGCTTATGCCATGATTGCCGGAGTGCCGCCTATCTATGGCTTATACGCTTCTACTTTTCCGCTCATTATTTATGCACTTTTTGGAACCAGTCGCCAATTAGCTGTTGGGCCAGTTGCAATTGATTCTTTATTGGTTTTGGCTGGTGTGAGTGCTTTTGCAGAGGTAGGTTCTGAATATTTTATTGAGTTGGCAATTCTCTTAGCTTTCATTGAAGGAATAATTCTCATTTTATTTGGATTTCTTCGCTTAGGTTTTCTTGTTAATTTTCTGTCAAAGCCTGTAATAGGTGGTTTTACAGCCGCAGCTGCAATTATTATTGGAGTCAGCCAGTTGAGGCATTTGCTGGGAATAGATATTCAAACTTCAGGAAACGTTTTCAAAACGCTCCTTTCGTCGGTTACTGAATTTTCAAATTGGTCGGTTTTGAGCATTATCATTGGGATTATTGGAATCATTTTGATTTTATCGATAAAGAAAATAAATCGCAAAATTCCAGGTGCATTGCTTGCGGTGATCTTAAGTATTTTGGCGGTGTACTTTTTAAACCTTAGTTCAAATTCAATTCGAATTGTTGGCGAAATTCCAGCCGGACTGCCCGCATTTAGATTACCAAACCTCAACCTTGAAATTATTCAAAAGTTGCTTCCAGCAGCCTTTACAATTGCTTTAATAGCTTTTACTGAAGCCATTTCAGTTTCCAAGGCGATTCAAGCTAAACACCGAGATTACGAGATTTTACCCAATCAGGAACTGTTTGCTATAGGAATAGCCAATATTGTAGGCTCTATGTTCCAGTCGTTTTCAGTTACCGGTGGTTTGGGAAGGACAGCAGTTAACGATCAATCGGGTGCAAAAACCGGTTTAGCTTCTCTTATCAGTGCTGTTTTAGTAATGCTCACATTATTATTTCTTACACCGCTTTTTTACTATTTACCGCATGCTATTCTTGCTTCTATCATTATGGTTGCGGTATCGGATTTAATTGATATTAAATATGGAAAACACCTTTGGAATACCGATAGAAGGGAATTTACCATGTTGATTTCAACTTTTGTTGCAACCCTTGCATTTGGAATTGTAAATGGAATTTTAATAGGTGTTTTATTGAGCATAGGTTTGGTGATTTTTAGAGTAAGCAAACCGCACTTAGCCCAATTAGGAAGAATTGCTGGTACGAATTATTACCGAAATGTATTGCGTTTTAAAGAAGCTGAGGAATTTGAAGATTTGCTAATCGTTCGTTTTGATGCTCAATTATTTTTCGCGAATTGCGAATATTTTAAAGATAATGTACTGGCTTGGGCCGAGAAGAAACCGAAGCTAAAGAAGGTTTTGATTGATGCACAACCTTTAACTCAAATAGATTCAACCGCGTCTTATATGCTGCTAGAATTGATAAAGCACTTTAACGATAATGGTGTAGAGGTTGTATTTGCAGGTGTAACGGGTCCAGTTCGGGATCAATTTAGAAAAGCCAAATTGGCCAAGACCTTAGGCACGAATCATTTTTACATGAACGTGCACGAGGCCGTTTCGCACCACTTAAAAGAAGGTGATTTACCTCCTGAGAATTTGGTTTCGCAGAGTAATGAGGGTTGAGTAATATGTAATGAAAGGTGGTTTTCCACGGATTGCTTTGGTCTCCCGCGGATTGCGCAGATGAACGGAGATTTTTTGGAATACTTGAATAGTAGCTACGCCGTCATTCCGTGAGATTAGATGAGCTGCTGCCGCAGAAGGTATTGCGAATCTTATGTACGGAATCTTTATAACGTTAATTGATGGAATTTTAGATTCCTGCCTGCGCAGGAATGACGAATAGTTTTGTGAGCCTGCAACCCCCGCCGTCATTCCCGTGAAAACGGGAATCTTCATATTCAATAGAAAGATTCCTGATATCTATTTCAAGAAAACTCATGCTTCATTTTATTCAATTACGATTTTGGAAGGACGATACGACAAACAAGTACAAACAACAAAAAGCCCTTTTCGATACCAATAGTTATCGGGACGAAAAGGGCTTCTAAATATCAAAATATTAGTTTCCTAGTAGTAATGTAATCTTCTCACTTTAGCAATATACTTAGCTAAACGAATAACTTGCTTAGTATATCCAAACTCATTATCGTACCACACATAAAGCACAACGTTTTTACCGTCGTTACTCATTATAGTTGCAGGTGAATCAAAAACAGCACAACAAGTATTTCCAATGATATCGCTAGAGACTAGTTCTTCGTCCATTGAATAATGGATTTGATTTACCAAGTTACCTTCCAAAGCTGCTTTTTTCAATAGTGCATTTACTTCTTCTCTGGTGCTTTCCTTTTTTAAGTTCAAACTCAAAATAGCCAAAGAACCATTTGGAGTAGGAACACGAACTGCATTTGCAGTCAGTTTGTTTTCGAAGCTAGGAATAACCTTAGTTACCGCTTTTCCAGCACCTGTAGAAGTAATCACCATGTTTATTGCAGCAGATCGACCTCGACGCGGCTTTTTATGCATGTTATCCAACAAGTTTTGGTCATTGGTATAAGCGTGTACAGTTTCAATATGGCCTCTTTCAACACCAATATTGTCTTCTATTACCGAAAGTATCGGAGAGATGGCATTCGTAGTACAAGACGCTGCCGAATAGATTGTTTCTTCATCGATATTAACCGTACCTTGATTAATAGCGTAAACAATATTTGGAATTTCTTTTCCTGGAGCAGTTAATAGAACCTTGTTAACACCTTTAGATTGTTTGTGTCTTGAGAGGGCTTCACGATCAGTAAAAACTCCGGTATTGTCAATCAATAAACAATTATCGATTCCGTATGAAGTATAATCTACATCTTCTGGGTTTTTTGCTTCAATCATTTGAATGCGCTGCCCATTTAAGATTAAACATTTTCCAGCTAAATCAACATCAACAGTTCCTTCAAATTGTCCATGGACAGAATCGTTACTTAACAAAGAAGCTCTTTTTGTAATTTGAAAATCAGATGTATCTCTAGTTACAATGGCTCTCAACCTCAATTGTTGTCCTTTTCCAGCTTGTTTGATTAACTCGCGCGCAGCCAAACGACCAATTCTACCGAAACCATAAAGAACAACGTCTCTTGGCTCAGTTTTTTTAGTTGAAGTTCCGTTTACAATTTCGCCTAATTTGTCACTTATAAATTCCGCTTGAGAGCCGTAATTACTGCCTTCGGTTTTCCATTCGTAAGAAAGCTTTCCAATATCAATTTTCGCTGGAGGTAAATCCATAGCGTTTAATGCAGAAGCTAGAGCAACAGTATCGGCTACTTCAATCGGTTTCTGAACTACATTGGCAGCATATTCGTGCAATCTTAAAATTTCTGAAGAAGCAACATTTACCAAATGATTTCTAAAAAGCACTAATTCAACTTGCTTTTCATACATTAATGTGCCAACTGCAGAGATTAATTCAATAGCAGCTCTTTCTTTGGAAAGCCACTCTCCGTGTGCTTTACTGTAACTTGTTAAACCCGTATTAGCCATATCGGATAAAAATTTCTTTTAGTTAATATTATAAAATAAAACGGCGCTAAATGATTGCTCAAATAGCGCCGCAAAAGTATTATAATTCAATTGTTTGAACAGCCTTTCGTTCGTGAGATTAAGAGATTATAACCACTTTCGAACAATTCTTATAGGTGCTCTTATGCATTAAGATTTTATCCAATTAAAACTACCTGATGGAAATTAATTTTGTTTTTTAACCCAAGTATGCTCGTAGTAATTTACTTCTAGAGTTATGCCTTAATCGACGAATTGCTTTTTCCTTTAACTGTCTTACGCGTTCCCGTGTCAGGTCAAATTCAGCTCCGATTTCATCCAGCGTCATACCTTGTTTTTTCCCAATTCCATAAAACATTCTAATCACCTGTCGTTCTCTTTGTGAAAGCGTGGTGAGTGAGCGCTCTATTTCTTGGATTAAAGATTCGCGGATTAGACCGTCATCAGTTTTTGGCCCGTTTCCACTCATCATATCGATCATGCCAAAATCTTCTCCTTCTCTATATGGAGCATCAACAGATACATGACGGCCAGAGCTTTTCATAGAATCGCGTACTTTTTTGGAGTCAATTTCTAAGTGTTGCCCAATTTCGGCAGCGCTAGGAGCTCTTTCGAATTCTTGTTCTAATTGCGAAAAAGTCTTATTAATTTTCGAAATAGTTCCAACTTGATTCAACGGCAGGCGTACAATTCTAGCTTGCTCTGCCAAAGCTTGAAGAATGGATTGGCGTATCCACCAAACCGCATAAGAAATGAATTTGAAACCACGTGTTTCATCGAAGCGACCAGCAGCTTTTATTAAACCTAGATTTCCTTCATTAATTAAATCGGGTAAAGTAAGTCCTTGATTTTGATATTGCTTGGAAACCGATACTACGAAACGAAGGTTTGCGCGTACCAATTTTTCTTTAGCTCTTTCGTCGCCTTCTTTAATAAGTATTGCTAAGCGCACTTCTTCTTCGGCCGTAATCATTTCTTCTCGACTTATATCTTGAAGATACTTGTCCAAAGATTTATCCGCCCGATTCGTAATCGACTTCGATATTTTTAACTGTCTCATAATTTCCTTTCGTTTAGTAATTAATGCACCCCTGCTGCTAAATCGAATTTTGGAATCAACTAACCAATTTGTATTACCGTCACATACCTAAACCATAATAGGCCATTTTTCCATTTGGATAAATCCCCTCAATCAAAACTCCTCCTCCTTGTTTGCCTTTGAGTTGAACATTTAATTCATCCTGATTTTCAATGTGTTTTCCATCAACACGCACAATAATAAAACCCTCACGCACACCAGCTTTCATTAGCTTACCCGATTTTAGATCTTGCACTTGTACGCCATTTTTTAAACTCAATCGCTTTTTCATTTTGTCATCTATTGGAGAAAACTGCGCTCCTAATAAAGTAGACACTTCAACGACGGTTTTGTCAATTAATTCTGTACTTCCGTATTGATTTCGTAGCGTTAACTCAAGTTTTTTACTCTCTCCTTGGCGATTTACCGTTACCGAAATTTTGTCTCCTGGTCTAAAATTGCTGAGTTGTTCTTGAAACTCTGGAACATTATTTACTTTCTTGCTGTTGATGTTGGTAACGACGTCGCCAACCAACATGCCGCCGGCTTTAGCCCCGCCGTCTTCAGCAATAGCAGCAATGAAAATGCCATCCCTTAATTTTAGGTCATTTTTTTTAATCACGTCTTCGCTAAGGTCTTGAATAGACACGCCAATAAAAGCGCGTTGCACGGCACCAAACTCCATAAGATCACTCACCACTTTTTTGGTGATGTTTGCTGGAATTGCAAAAGAGTAACCCGCAAATGAACCGGTATTGGATTTTATTGCAGCATTAATACCAACTAATTCTCCAGCAGTGTTGACTAGTGCACCGCCACTATTTCCTGGGTTTACAGCAGCATCGGTCTGAATAAATGCTTCTACTGGACTAATTCCAGAACGTGGATCAGATTGGAGGATATTTATATCTCTGCCTTTGGCGCTAATTATTCCAGCAGTTACTGTAGAGTTGAGGTTAAATGGATTTCCTACTGCCAACACCCATTCACCAACTTTAATGTCATCTGAATTTGCATATTGCAGATAAGGAAGGTCGGTTGCTTCTATTTTAAGTAAAGCTAAATCGGTACTTGGGTCGCGACCAATAATTTTGGCTTCGTAGTGTTTTTTGTCGTTTAGCGTAATTTTTACTTTTTCAGCTCCATCAACTACATGGTTGTTGGTTACAATGTAGCCATCGTCTGAAATAATAACTCCTGATCCTGTCCCCTCTGGCTGAGGCATGTAGCGTGGACGACCATACAATAGGTCAAATATGGGGTTGGATTGGTAATAATCTTGACCTCTAAAAATTGTTTTTACGTGTACCACTCCGGCTAAGGACTTCTCAGCCGCGAAAGTTAAATCTGGAACTCCAGGAGCAACATTCCTTGCAAAATGAACCGGAACGTCTTTTTCAATAACAGTACTTTGAAGCTCAGAATTTTGAACTAAAAAGGTTTCGTGAATGCCTAAAGAGACGAATCCACCGACCATTGCACTTGCTATCAATACTAATGTTTTTTTCATTTCTTTTTTGATTTAGAGTTAAACGTTTAGCTAGTATAACTCTAAGTCTAATTTTAAGTTCAATTAATGCGGTTAAAATTAGTTAACTACATGATATGCAGCATTTTAAAAAACAATTGTGTGTTTCTTATTTGTTATCTCCTACTTAAAAAACGTACTTTCGTTGTCAACAGTTGGGGAATAAATGATGGAGTTTTACAAATACCAAGGTGCGGGCAACGATTTTGTGATGATTGACAATCGTAATGGGGAAGTTGAGCTGGGCAAAAACTTGAACACCAAAATTATTAATCGAATATGCGATCGAAATTTTGGAGTAGGTGCAGATGGTCTTATTCTATTGCAAAATGACATTAATTCAGATTTTAGAATGGTGTACTTCAACTCAGATGGAAACGAGAGTACCATGTGCGGAAATGGTGGACGGTGTATCGTTGCTTTTGCCAAATTTCTGGATGTTTTTGAAGGCAACAGTTGTGAATTTAGAGCCATTGATGGAATGCATAAAGCAAAATTGAATGGAGATTGGGTTGAACTTCAAATGATTGATGTAAGTAAAGTCGAACAAATTGATAACGACTTTTTCCTCGATACTGGTTCTCCGCATTATGTGTCTTTTAGAGAGAATGTAAAAGATCTTGATTTAGTTAAAGAAGGCCGTAAAATTAGAGACAACGACCGATTTAAATCCGAAGGAACAAATGTGAACTTTGTAGCATCACAGCACGATATTCTGGAAGTGAGAACCTACGAACGCGGAGTGGAAAATGAAACCTTAGCGTGCGGAACTGGAGTTACAGCAGTTGCTCTAGTAGCGGATTTGCAAAGCAAAAACACCAAACAAAATGCTTCTAGAATAAAAGCTGTGGGCGGTGAATTAGAAGTTTCTTATGAAAAAAATGCCAATGGAGAGTTCACCAACATTTGGCTAAAAGGACCTGCACAACAAGTTTTTAAAGGGCAGATGTAAAGTTTATTAAACAAGAAAAGCTAATCTATCTGCTGGCTTTCTTTAAGCGTTTTTCTTCTTTTTTTTCCTTTGGAGACTTAGCTGCTTCTTTTTTTACGCTCTTTTTTGCGTCTTTTCCTTTTCCCATAATGTTGAGTTTTTAGTGGTAAATAATTTGCCTTATTACCAAGGACAATATAAACAAATCATTAGAGCTTTTCTTAGAAATAGAAAAGACTTAAGTAATACCATATTGTTTGTGTACGCTTTTGAGATCTCCTGCAACTTCAGCTACCTCTTTTTCTTTTTCAAATTCAATGAATAAGTGCCCATCGGTAAGAATCTTTGGATTGATAGACATGTTGAAGATTTCTTTATAGACTTCTCTTTTGGTTTGTTCATTAAAGTCTTTGTTTTTTCTTAACCTTTTTCGATAAGTAATCCAGTTCGAGATTAAAATGAAAGGATAGAATAAAAACATCAGCAGCAATGAGGTAGTTTTTAATCGGGTAAACTGGATATGTTTGATTTTGAAACCTGATAATTTGGCAAAACATCGCAGCTTTAATGAACCAATCAAGAATATGTGACCGTAATATATTTCGTTCGTTACTTTTTGGTCGGACATCCAAATACTGTCCAATTCGTTTGGAGCAATGATGGTGTTGAAGCGCTCGCTTTCGGACAACAAGTAACTCATTTTAGCTCTTAAATTTGAGTAATTGGGAGTCGTTATTATCAGGCTTCCACCTTTTTTTAATATTCGATTAAATTCTTTAAAGCTGCCCAATTGATCTGAAAAATGCTCTATTCCTTCTTGGCAGAGTACAAAATCGGCACTTTGAGCTACAGCGGGAATTCCCTCTGCAATATTTGCTTGCAGGCATTCTAGACCGTCTATCTTGAAATACTCTGGGAATAAATCATAGGGAATTGGCTTTGCACCTATGTCTTGTAAAATTTTTGTTGTCACTCCATTTCCAGCTGGGAAATCAATTACCGTTTTTCCTGAAAACCTATTTTTATGTTTGGATAAGTATTTTTTTACGTGATACTTAATGCTCCTTGGGTTTTCAGTGTGATCCATTTTAATAGAATTAAAATTTATAAAGTTTTAAAGGGTGATAGCAAAGAAAACAAAGAGAAGGACAATCCAAAGATTAAAACATTCCATTCTTATTTGCTGATTTTTCAGGTACTTTTTGAATAGCATCCCAATGCTCGCAAATCTTTCCTTTTTCATCAAACCGAAAGAAATCCATAGTCGCGTATTGGTCATTTCCAGGCCAAGTTTGATGCGTGTGCAATGCAACCAAATCTCCTTCGGCTATGCATCGCACAAATTCAATTGATTTTTCTGGGTATTCTGTTTGCATTCTATCGAAATAGTCAATAAATCCTTGAACGCCATTAGCAACATCAGGATTATGTTGAATGTACTTATCTCCTAGGAATTTCTTGCAAGCTTCAGCAGGTTTCCCTAAATAAGACATTTTATAAAAGTCAATTGCGTTTTGTTTATTCTGCTTCAAGTTCATAATCAATAAGTTGACGTAAATTTTTAGGTTTTTTTTTTCGTTGTAGTGAATAGAGTTTAGTCACAAGCACCTTCAGTAAAATCATTTATACTGTTGCAAGAAGCTGCGCCTTGATTGCTGTAGGTTATTCCATCGCATCCGCAAACCGGAGCATATTCTAGGGTATGGGCGCAATTTGGTTTTGCTATTCCTTTACAAAGTACTTTCTTACAACTGAGAAGTGAGCAAGAAATCCCTAGTATTAACATCCAAAAAAGAGAAGTTTTCATAGTTTGTTTTGAAGATTTAATCCGTTCTAACGTAATTGACTAATATTTATTCTGGCATAAAAAAGCCTTCTCAATTGCTTAAGAAGGCCTCCAAATCATTGTTTTAAACCTAATTATTTAGCTATTCAACATAACTGGCATAACCAACATCAATAAGTTTTCATTATCGTCATTTCCTTCCGCTGGAAGCAAAAGGCCAGCACGATTAGGTGCAGACATTTCTAGCGATACATTTTCCGTTTCAATGTTGCTTAGCATCTCGATTAAGAAACGCGAATTGAATCCGATTTCGATGTCTTCTCCTTGATGATCGCAGGTTAAACGTTCGTTCGCCTCGTTGGAAAAATCTAAATCCTCGGCAGATACACTTAATTCGTTTCCAGAAATCTTCAATCGTACTTGGTGAGTAGTTTTATTGCTAAAGATTGAAATTCTTTTGATTGAACTTAGAAAAGCTCCTTTTGCAATAACTACTTTATTTGGATTTTCTTTAGGAATTACCGCGTCGTAGTTTGGATATTTTCCGTCGATCAATCTACAAATCAATGTAATGTGTTCAAATTCGAAATAGCAGTTAGTGTCCGTATATTTTACCGTTACATCTCCATCGACATTTGATAACAAGCCTTTCAATAAGTTCGAAGGTTTCTTAGGAAGAATAAAAGCGGCACCTTTTTTTGCTTTTGCATCAGTTCTTCTGTAACGAACAAGTTTGTGAGCATCAGTAGCTACAAAAGTTACATTATCACTATTTAATTCGAAGTAAACCCCAGACATTACGGGTCTTAATTCGTCGTTACCACTAGCAAATAGTGTCTTATTAACTGCATTGAATAATATATCAGAAGTCAATTTTATTGTTGCTGGAGACTCTAATTCTGGCGTTTTAGGAAACTCGTCTCCATTATGGCCTGCTAGTTTATATTTTCCGTTATCCGTTACAACTTCAACTCCGAAATTATCATCGGATACGTTGAAAGTAAGCGGCTGCTCCGGAAATGTTTTTAACGTATCCAACAAAAGTTTAGCAGGAATAGCGATGCTTCCGTCTTTATCAGATTTGTCCAGTTTTATTTTAGTAAAAATGGTGCTTTCTAAATCAGAAGCGGAAACGGTTAGGTCTCCCTTCTTGATACTGAACAAAAAATTGTCTAAAATCGGTAACGTATTAGACGTATTTAGTACGCCAGCTATAGCGCTTAGTTCTTTTAAAAGGTGAGAACTGGATACAATGAATTTCATGTGATTTCCTTTAATTTAAGTCACACAAATTTATTGCAATCAAAGGTTGGTTCAAAGGATTAGATACTAGCTGCAAGCCTACTTTTCAACAAGTTATGAGGGAGGCGAAAACTCTTGTAGACTCACTGTTAATGGGTCAAATACAAAGTACTGTATGATTACAAATTGATCATTGTTAATCGTTGCATACATTCGTTCTAAATCGTATGGTATTGGATTTCCCTCCCAATCTTCCGCATCTTCTTTGGCCGGTTTTAAATAAGATTTTACTTGAGTAATATTCCCTTTATCATCTTCTAGCGTGTAAATGGTTTTAACTGGTGTTTGAGCGATTAAACTATCGCAATACGCTTTTGTTCGGTTCTCCTCAAAACCTTCATAACTAATTGCTCTGTATCGCTTTATGTATTCATAAATTCCGCCCATATTTGGAACTGAAACCAAATTTCCTTCACCATCTTTTAGTGTGTATTCGTCATTTGAAACTTTGGTAATTTCAAAAGACTTTGAAGGTTCCTGAGGGTATTCAACCTTTAGATTTTTGATCTTCGTTATTTTCTCACCCGGGAAGTACCAAATGGCATTGTCGCGCCAATCATTAATTCTTGGAGAATACCTACTGTGAATAAACCCGTAATGACCTTCAATGTGCATAAGAAAAGGTACACTCGATTTTTCCAAAAGCATAAACGTCCCGGTGTTGTCTCCATTGGCACCACCAACGTAATAGACCTTAGCAGGTGAGTTTTCTTCATTTTGATAGATGGCTACTTTGGTTGAATTGGCTGCAATTTGTTTTACGGTATATTCAAATCTTGATTTTGAAACTGGCGCACGAACGGTGAGCTCTTTTATGGTTTTTAGTAGATTTCGCACAACGTCTTGTCGTGCTTTAAAATCCTGACCCTCGGATTTAACCGACCATTCGTCACTACTAATTCGCTCTAATACTAAACTATTCCCGTTTTTGTCATTCATGGCAACTTTAGTGATACTTGCTGTATCTTCTATTGCGAAATTGTGCAATTGTTGCTTTAAGGTAGAACCACCGTTTTTACTTGCATAAAACACTATAAAGGACAGCAATCCAATTGCTATAAGTAAACCTATTATTCCGCCTTTTTTCATCTTTTTGACCCGTATAATTTTTTTCTTAGAAAGAACACTAACATTCCAAATAGAGCAACTACCGAAACTGGAAGCACCAAATTCACCAATTGCCACTTTCTTTTTTCTTTAACCGTTCTTGTTCTATCCAACAATCTAAGTTTGAATTCTTTTGCTCTAACTTCTAACAAGCCAGAGTCATCGAGCAGGTAGTTCATGCAATTCAAAAGAAAGTCTTTGTTTGCATAAATTCTTCGTGTGTACTTGTCGTAACCCAAAGCAAAAAACTCACCACGCTCTTCGTTAACTTCATTTTTAATGATATCCGCATCGGATAAGAATATTTGCTGGGTCGGAACACTTTCTTCTTTGAAAGCAATAGAAGGATCGTTTAACAATCGCTGTGGAATTCTATTGGCAAAGTTTGATGGAAAAACACCTTCCACTAAAACGCCAATTTTTTGTGGACCATTGTTGTATTGTCTTTTATCTGGTTTATTGCGCAAAACATTAAAACTTATTCGAGCCGGAGTACTCACTAATTTGGAATAGTTTGATGATGATAAAAGGGTTGTTTTCTTTAATCCATCATTTTTTCCAACGTAATCGATACTAGAAGCAAAATGAACGGCAATAGCATCTAAGTTTTTGACGATAGGATTTTTTGCTTTGGTCATCACCATTGGAAAGTAGGGCCAAGGAAAGAATTCTTGTCGAGGAGCATTTCCAATTTGTCCAGTTACAATAGGCAAGGGTAAGGATTGGATATCCATTATTAAATCGCGATTTACACGAATGCCGTATTTAAAAAACAAATCGTCTAAGTTCAGGTCTCTGGGAATTGACATAGTCGTATTGGCACCTTTGAGGCTGTCCATTGACGCTAGAACTGGTTCGTATAACCACATGACCTTTCCACCTCTCATTACGAATTGGTCGATAATAAACTTGTCCTTATCGTCAATGCTTGAATCTGGACCTGCAACAATAATTGCATTAAAGAGTTTTAAGGCGTTTAATTGCCCATCAAGCGTTACATGACTAACGCCGTAAAACTCGCCTAACGATTTCTCAAAATCTGCGACATAGAGTTCTTCGTATTCTCCGTGACCATGTATAAATGCGATTTGTTTTTTAGAAACGGTGGTTAAATTCTTTAATATACTGGCAAATTCATACTCCAGTTGTTGCACCGAGTTATTGATCATTACTGTTTCTGGAACTCCTATCTGAGATTTTAGAATTTGCCACGGCAAAGTCTTGTCGCGATAGGTGACAACTGCGCCCGCGAATATCACTTTCTCCGAAGCCTCTTCTACCGATTGCTTTCGCAGCGTAGTAGGCTGCAAGCCTTCTTTAAAGAGTTTTTGATAGACCTTTTCACGTTCTTTCTCATTAATACCTGCACTTGGATCAATAAACTCGTACTGAAGATTATCGCCTGCGTAAGCTCTAAATTCGTCTAACAATTCTTTGGTAGCATCTCTTAACCTTTTGTAATCGGCAGGAAGATCTCCTTCTAAGTAAACTCGGACAAAAACGACATCTTCCAATTCTGTTGCTTGCTGCTCAGAAACTTCGGAAAGAGAGTAGCGCTTGTCAGAAGTAAGGTCAAGTCGCTCAAATAAAAAGCCTCCAGCAATATTGAGTAAAACTAATACCACAAGGCCAAGCACAAGGCCTATTATGTCGTTTAACCGTTTACTCATTAGTTACCATTTTCGACTGTCCAATTTGACTTTGGTAAACATCAGAAATAAGGCTATCAAACTCAAAAAGTAAATCACGTCTCTACTATCGATAACACCTCGACTTAATGAAATATAATGTTCGTTGACGCCTAATTTTAAAATGATATGATCTGCAATTCCAAATAATTCTAGACTACTTAATGATTCAAAACCGACGTAGGAGAAAAAGCACAGAAAGAGTGCTATTACAAAACTTACAATTTGATTATTGCTAATGCTTGAAGCAAATATTCCGATAGCTATAAACGCTGAGGCTAGAAAAAATAAACCGATATAAGAACCCCACATAGCTCCAGTATCTACGTTGTTTTTTGGCGCCCCTAATTCGCTTACTGTCAGGAAATAGAATAACGTGGGTAAAAGAGAAAACATCACCAGTAAAACTCCAGCAAGGTATTTGCTCCATACAATTTGCCATTCTGAAAGTGGTTTGGTTAATAATAATTCAATGGTTCCGTTTCGCTGTTCTTCAGAGAACATGCGCATGGTAACTGCTGGAGCAAGAAACATAAATACCCATGGAGCAAGAATGAAAAGCGAATCAATGTTGGCGTAACCGGCATCTAGAATATTGTATTCGCCAGGGAAAACCCATAAGAAAAGTCCTACCACAACTAGGAATATAATAATGACCATGTACCCGATAAGCGAGTTTAAAAAATCATTTATTTCTTTTTGCAGTAATACTAGCATTGGAGCCTGTTTCGGCGGTCAAAATTAGGATAAAAAGGTAGGGAGAAAAGTTGAGCATGTAAAGAATTCTAAAAGGTAGGAATTTAGCTTTTAATGAAGCTTTTCTGTGTACGCTTTATTTTAACTTGAGCCTTTTTTGACAGGGAAAATCAGCTTTGTGCTTTTGACATAGTATCGATTTTAATCAATTAGCCCACAACATTATTATTTAATTCCTATTGTCGAGTGCCATCTATGGCGAGTGCTCTTCAACGAATTGGTCTTGACCGAATAAACGCAATATGCAGAGCCAACAGATGAAAGTTTGTTTGAAGATTTTAGTCTAATAGATTTGGAAGGAGCTGAATATCGGCTTGTAAAAGTTTATCTATTTCAAGTTACTCCTACATTTGCAGCCAATTTTAGAATCATGATAATACAAAAGTTTGGAGGTACCTCACTCGGAACTCCCGAGCGCATGCACGCAATTGCAAGCTTAATTGCAGATGGTGAGCGAAAAGTAATTGTGCTTTCTGCCGTTTCGGGAACTACAAATACATTGGTGGAAATTTGTACAGCATTGCACAAGAAGGATGAAGAAGAAGCCTTGTTGCTGGTGAATAACTTAGACGCGTTGTATAAGCAGTTTATCGAGTCGTTGTTTTCAAAATCGAGTGCAACGAGTTTTAAAGAAGAAACCCTTGAAACAATTGAAGCCTACTTGAATGGAATTCGTTCTTATTCTAAAAAATTATTTAACCCCTTTATCGAGCGCTCAATTTTAGCACAAGGGGAATTACTCTCAACTAATATTTTCCATCAATACCTTAAAAGCGAGGAAAAAAAATCGGTGTTACTGAATGCATTAGATTTTATGCGCACGGATTCAAGTGGCGAGCCCGACCAAAAATTCATTGAAGAAAATCTACAATTTGAACTTTCTAAACACCCAAAAAAGAACCTTTTTATCTGTCAAGGCTATATCTGTAGAAATGCATTTGGCGAAATTGATAACTTAAAAAGAGGGGGTTCAGACTACAGTGCGTCTTTGATTGGTGCAGCAATTAACGCTGACAATATCCAAATTTGGACAGATATTGATGGAATGCACAACAACGACCCACGGGTAGTGGAAAAAACGCAGCCTATTCAAGAATTGTCCTTTAAAGAGGCGGCTGAGTTAGCATATTTTGGTGCTAAAATTTTGCATCCTGCTAGTATACGACCTGCCGAAGAAAAGAATATACCAGTATGGTTAAAGAATACCATGGATCCAAAAGCCCATGGAACTTTAATACATGCCGAAAGTACTGCAAAGGGTTTTAAGGCGGTTGCAGCCAAAGACGGCATCACTGCTATTAAAATTCGTTCTGGTAGAATGTTGATGGCCTATGGTTTTTTGAGAAATGTATTCGAAGTTTTTGAGCGTTATAAAACGCCAATTGATATGATTACTACATCGGAGGTTGCTGTTTCAGTGACAATTGATGAACTCACAAACCTAGAAGGAATTGTAAAGGAATTAAAGAACTTTGGAAGTGTAGAAGTGGATGAAAACCAAACCATTGTATGCATAGTGGGTGATTACTCTGCAGAAGGTATAGGCTACGCAAGTAAAATATTTACAGCCTTGGATAAAATCCCAATTCGCATGATTTCATACGGTGGAAGTAATCACAACGTATCGGTTTTAATCCAGACAGATCAAAAGAAAGCTGCACTCTCGGCATTAAGTAAAGGTGTTTTTAATCTTTAAGCATGAACTCTAGACTCATAGATCGATTTGGAGTTCAAGACACTCCTTTCTTTTACTACGACCTTAAAATGTTGCAGGATAATATTGATACCTTAAAATCTGCGTCCGAAAAACACGGCTTTCACGTGCATTATGCAATTAAGTCGAATGCCAATTCGAGAGTTCTTGAGTTGATAAGCGAGAGCGGATTAGGCGCCGATTGTGTCAGTGGAAATGAGATAAAAGCATCTATTGAATCTGGATTTTCTCCCGAAAAGGTGGTATTTGCTGGAGTGGGGAAGAGCGATAAAGAGATTAATTATGCTCTTGAAAAAAATATCTTTTGTTTCAATTGCGAAAGCGTTCAAGAAATTGAGGTAATCAATGAATTGGCTGAAAAACAAGATAAAGTTGCAAAGATTGCTCTTCGGTTAAACCCTAATGTGAATGCATATACACACGCATACATAACCACGGGTTTAGATGAAAATAAATTTGGAATAAATGCATCGCAACTGGAGGAGGTTTTGGAGGTTGTGTCAAATTCTGAAAACATAAAACTGATTGGCCTACACTTTCATATAGGGTCGCAAATTACTGACTTGACTCCATTTAAAAACCTCTGCAATAAAATCAACGAATTGCAACAATGGTTTTTAGGCAGAAATGTAAAAATTGAGCACATTAACGTAGGTGGAGGTTTAGGTATCGACTACCAAACTCCAGATTTACACCCAAAGCCACCCTATGAGGAATATTTTCAAATTTTCAACGATTTTTTGGAATTACAACCTGGGCAAGAAGTACATTTTGAATTGGGAAGAAGTATTACTGGTAACATGGGAACACTAGTGAGCAGAGTGTTGTATGTTAAAAAAGGAATTAATACTAATTTCTTGATTCTTGATGCGGGAATGACAGAGTTGATTCGACCGGCACTGTATCAATCTTATCATAAAATTGAAAACCTGTCTAAGCGACATCTCGACGATATTCCCAGAGAAAAGTACGATGTTGTTGGGCCAATTTGTGAGTCTTCGGATTGTTTTGGAAAGGATGTAACCCTGCAAGAAACTGAACGAGGTGATTTAATAGGAATTCGATCAGCAGGTGCATATGGTGAGGTTATGGCATCTTCTTATAATTTGAGAGAGAAGGCCAAGGTGTTGTTTTAAAACACTTTCTTTTTTAAAAATCATCTACTTTGGTTCTTTAAAGATTATTATGAAAGCGATTCACTTAGCCTTAGTACTTTTTGTAATTACCCTTTTAGGATGTTCCATTGGAAATGAAAACTCCTCATTTGAAAAAAGGCGCTACAGCAGTGGCTATCATTTTAGAGGAGGTAAAGTATTACAAGCCAATAAGAAACTGAATCGATCTGATAAGAAAGACAAGCGAGCAGAAAACCATAACACTTCTAAAGCCGATGGAGTTGCAAGTCTCGATCACTTAGCGCTAGTTGCCGATAATAATTCTGCTATTTCAGAAAACTTCAGCGAAAACGTTGAGAACAGTCAAGCTGCTAAAGTCATGGCTTCTTTGGCTGAAAACAAAATAGAAATAATTGATTTTTATAAAAAAGAAAAGGTTGTTTTAGAAACGGATACCATAAAAAAAACAATTCGTGCTGATGTAGATGTAAAAAAAGAGGCTAGAGATATTAAAGAAAAATATCTAATTGCTGCCATAAGTGGTGGCATTGGTTTGATCCTATTTTGGTCTTTTCTTCCTTTTGTTATTCTAGGAGCAGTTGGATTGTTTTTCGCTGGTGCGGCAAGAAGAAAAGAAATTAAATTGAATGAAAAAGGAGTAAAAACCGATCAGGAGTTGCTTGATAAAATAAAACGACGAAATAGATATATTCCAACACTTTTCTTAGTTTCTAGTTTATTGTTGTTGGTAGGTTTTCTAGTAGCTTTGATAGCCTTTGGGGCTGCAGGGACAGGGCTATTTTTAATTGGGCTTTCTTTATTGATAGTAGGTGCATTCCTGTCGCTCCTAATGCTAGGGTTGAGTATTGCTTTGTTAGTTGCAGTAATTCGCAAAATTAAGGAATTTGACGACCTACAAACTAAATGAAACAATAAGTAAACTAAACACTTTCTTGTTTTCATTGTTCTCCTTATAAATAACTAAATATGAAAAATACTGTTTTAAGCATCCTAACTGTGGGATGTGTAATCTTAGCTTCAAGTACTATGGCACAATCCTCTATTTACGATTTCAAAGTTGACGGTCTTACCGGAGAAGAAATCAATTTTGCAGATTTTAAAGGCAAGAAAATATTAATAGTTAACACCGCTTCAAAGTGTGGCTTTACAAAGCAATACACACAGTTGCAAGAATTATATGATAAGCACGGTAAAAACATAGTTGTGGTAGGTTTTCCAGCAAACAATTTTGGAAAACAAGAGCCCGGTACTAACGAAGAAATCGACACTTTCTGTAAAAAGAATTATGGAGTTAGTTTCCCTATGGCTTCAAAAGTTTCCGTAAGAGGAGATGATATGCACGCTTTATTTTCTTGGATGACCGAACTTGAAAACCCAGACTTTACAGGCAACATTAAATGGAACTTTGAAAAGTTTCTTTTTGATGAGAACGGAAATTTAATCCACAGATATCGTTCTCAAACTTCTCCTACGGACGAAAAAATAACGAGTTTGTTGTAGAACTTAAGCTTAAAAACAAGCATGAAAAAAGGGGGTGTATTTATTTACAACCCCTTTTTTATTAGTCAAAAAACTGCGTTTTAGTTTAAAACAATTTGTTTAAACCCTTTGCTTTTGCTGTCGGTAAGTTCAATAAAGTAAACTCCTGATTCTAAACCTGAAACATTAAACTCAAAGGTTTCTAATTCTTCAACCGTATTAAAGAAATAACGTTTGTGTTGCGTTCCATCAACTGAGTATAATGCGCCACTAACTGCGTTGCCAAAGTTTTCTACTTGTACTGAAAACAAGCCATTGGTGGGGTTCGGAAATACGCTAAAGTTATAATCGGCTTTTATTTCCGCAACGTCAGTAGAGAAACCAATTACTCGTCCAGTTTCGCCATACGCCATAGGTTCATTTCCAAAAAATACTGCATGCACATCAACGTTATAATGCGGGTTATAGCCTGCATTGCAGTCTGCACAGGTAGAGCCGGAAACACAATTGGGATTGTTTGGGTGGCAAAAATCTCTATAATTACTCTGAAATTTGTAATCCAATGCCATTGAAGAGGCACTTTTAAATGCACTTAAATTTACGATGTCTGGAGGAGCAATAGCCCCAGGGCACCAGCCCGCTCTGTCATATGGCCATGTACCTTGTTGGTTTAAGCAATTGTCTGGATTAGGATCGCAATCGTTCCACAAGTCTTGTTCGTATTCTTTATTTCCATTTACTAATAAATCATGTTTAGCCCTGTAAAATTCCGCTGCGTTATTCGAGTTATTTGGTCCCCAACCGTGACCTGAGGTTGACATAATCAACGCTATTTCTTCAGTAAATCTAGGGACCGCTATGTTTTTTTGTGGTACTGGTTGAAGGTTACTCATATTCCCAAAGTTAAAGGCGCCATCCCATACCTTTGTAAGCGCTGAGTAATTGTATTTTGGACTTCCTTTTATGTACTCAAAATCCAAAGTAAGTTGCCAGCCTCCAGTTCCCCAAGTATCAATAAACACATGAAAATCAACATTTCCTTGAAGCAAGGAAGCGTATTCGGTTAAGTCAATTTCATGCTTGCATCCAACATTATAGGGAGTCATATATCGAATGATCTGAATCCACTCACCATCTGGAGCTTTGATATCAAAATGGGCCCAGCGGTCCCAATCGTCGCAATTTCCATTAGGGCATTCAACATTTAATTTGGCAATGATTTTATCATAGGTGCCTGCAAATTGAGGTAAATCGTGCGACCCGTAATAATCTCGGCTATTTGCGGTTTGAAATTCAATGACGACTGTATCCAAACTCGTTACCGTTTTTGTAGTTCCACCCTCAATAACATCAATGTTTTTAGAAAGTGACGTAGTTTCTCCGTTAGAGGCTTTTGCGGTTATGGTAAGCTGGTAGCTTTTAAAGATTTTGGGCGCCCAAGCAAGGTAATAACTGCCTGCTTTAATTTGTTTTGCAGTTGCAATTTCACCGTCAATTTCTACCTCTATTTCATCAATGCTCAAAAAGTCTTTTTCATCAATATCTGCGTTAATATAGATCATATAAACACCGTTAGAATCAGCCAATTCAATTGGAAAGCTTTCTGTTAATCGAGTCGATATCCTAGGCTTGTAAGTTGCCAAATCAATTACATCAAATGAAATATCAGTAGAGTTTTGATAATGGCTTGTCGTTCCGCTCGCAGTTGCTCTTACTACCACTTTCCCAGCTTGTTTGGTAAGACTTAGGCTTGTCCCATTTACTGTAGCTGGGCCAGAAATTATTGAGTAGCTAATGCTACCCGGACCTGGTGTATTAGCAGCTAGTTGAATAGGAGTGGAGTTTGTTTCTTTTTTATCAACTTTCGTAAATCGAATGGGTTGATTTTGTTTACCAGCTGAAGGGCAGGTGTTTTTGAAAAATCTAAGTTCTGAGAGTTGCAGGTCTCCCGCTGATGAGGTGCACTTAAGTTTGATAAAACGACCTTTAACAGCTCCAAAGTAAATGGTGTCAGAGGTGTTGTTCTTCGAATAGTCTGCTACACCAAATTGCTCGCCCAATCCCCATTGTGTTGAGATGTTGGTTACAAAGAGTTCAAAGTTTTCCAACTTTCCACTTCCAGACCAACGTGTTTTATAACTCATTGCAGTAACGTCTTCTAGAGCGCCAATATCCACGACAATTTCATGGTTTGTTCCACCTTTGGTTCTCCACCTAGAGTTATTATCCGTATCAAACATTTTTTCTCCTGTATTATTACCATTTTCAGAAGATATAGAGAGCACTGAATAATTATTAGCTGCTATTAAAATGGTATCGCACTGAGCGGTTGCAATTAAAGTTGAGGCAATAATGGCAATAGAAAGCAGAAAATTTTTCATTTAAAACGATTTTTGTAATTCACAAATGTAGCCGTTGAAGCTCTATGTTTTTAGAAATAATTTCAGAAACGAAACTGAGTGCTCAACACATGGGCCAGCATTAAAATTATTATGTGGATAGCGCCGATCGATTCCTGAGGGAAACCAATAAAAGTCCCAGCATAGTGCACAGGGCGTTTAGAATTAAGAGTTCGAAACCAAAGGTGTAATCGAATAATTTTAGACTAAAATCTTTTAGAAAATAACAAAACACAGGGCTGATAATGCAAATTAGAGGAATCCAGCGGTCATTCGCTTGTTTTTTGCTCAATATACCGTAGGCAAACATGCCCAACAATGGACCATAGGTATAACCCGCTGCAATGAATAAGTATTTAATAACGCTCTCGTCATTAATCATTTGAAAAATAGAAATGACTATTAAAAGCACTACGGACATGCCAACATGCACTAGTTTTCGAGTTCTTGCTGGGTTGGAAAACTGCTTTCTTTCTAAGCCTAATATATCTACGCAAAAACTGGTGGTTAGAGCAGTTAAAGCTGAATCGGCGCTGGAGTACGCCGCTGCAATTAGCCCCAAAATAAAAAGCATTCCTACTACTGGACCTAAATACCCTCCAACAGCGAGCATAGGGTAGAGGTAGTCTGCCTTTTCTGGCATCGCAATCCCCTGCTGGCTGATAAACATGTACAGCACAACTCCTAAACTTAAAAACAAGAGATTTACTAACACCAAGCTGGTGCTAAACCAGAATATGTTTTTTTGAGCATCTTTTACGCTTTTACAAGTAAGGTTTTTTTGCATCATGTCCTGATCTAGTCCAGTCATAGCAATAGCAATAAAGGTTCCTGCTAAAAACTGTTTCCAGAAGAATTTTCCAGACTTCCAATCGTCAAAAAAGAAGATTTGAGAATATTCGTGATTTGAAATGGTTTCTATTAATCCAAAATCCCCATTTAGATGAAGCTCGTTTCCAACTACATATAAGGTTACGCCAACTGCGGTTAGCATGAATAAAGTTTGCAAGGTATCGGTGTAAACTATCGTTTTTATTCCTCCTCTAAACGTATACAGCCAAATGAGAATAATAGTGAGTAAAACAGTAATGAAAAAGGGAACATCCCAGTTAAGTGGTTTAAAAATGGCCAGCTGAAAGACCATTGCGACTAAATACAAGCGAAATGAAGCTCCTAGAATACGACTTACCAAAAAGAACCAAGCTCCAGTTTTATAAGCTCTAAATCCAAAGCGTGATTCTAGATAGCTGTAAATTGAAACGAGATTCATTTTATAATACAATGGCATTAACACCAAGCCAATCACCAAATAGCCCAATAAGTAGCCCAATACCATTTGCATATAGCTGAATTGACTGGTTGCCACCCAGCCGGGGACAGATATAAAAGTTACTCCAGACAAGCTAGTTCCTATCATTCCAAAAGCTACTATATACCATGGAGACTGCCGATTTCCTGTAAAAAAAGCTTCGTTAGAGTCACTCTTGGAAGTGGTGAAATACGAAATTCCAATTAGAAAGGCGAAATAGCCCAAAACAAATAGTATGATGATAAGTGGAGACATTTTACAAAGGAATCATTAGCTGCTTTGATTTATTCGCTTCTTCTTCATTTTCATCCACATTCAGAAGTTGAATAGCATAAATTTGCCCACTCATGGAATTACCATCAAAATACTTACAAGAAGCAGTCGAGGCAATTGCCAGTTTACCAGGTATAGGAAGGAAATCTGCTCTAAGACTTACCTTGCATTTACTTCGAAGAGATACGTTAGAAGTAAGCCAATTTACACATGCAATTTCCAGTATGAAGGAGAATGTGCGGTTTTGTGAAACATGTGGAAACATTTCTGATGGCGCAAAATGCAATATTTGTGCTCAAGCAAAACGAGATCAATCGGTAATTTGTGTAGTTGAGGATTTACGGGATGTATTGGCCATTGAATCTACGCAACTGTATCAAGGTTTGTATCATGTTTTGGGTGGTATAATTTCTCCTATGGATGGAATTGGACCAAGCGATTTGAATATTTCTTCGTTATTCAGCCGGGTAGAATCTGGTGAAGTATCGGAGATAATTTTAGCATTGAACGCAACCATGGAAGGGGATACAACTTCCTTTTATTTGTATAAAAAGCTTGAAGCTTTTGAGTGTAAAGTCACTTCGATTGCTCGAGGAGTTAGTATTGGAGACGAATTACAATATACCGACGAAATTACTTTGGGTCGCAGTATTCAGCATCGAACTCCTTTTGAACAAACTTTATCAAGGTAGTTCTAATTCTGGTTCTTCAACTTTACCCTGAATTTATTTCAGGATCTCATTATTACTTTTCAAAAACCCTATTTCGCTCTAAAAAAGATTGAAATGGGAACGCCAGTAAAATTGTAATGCTTTCTGAGTTTGTTTTCTATAAAACGCTTGTAAGGTTCCTTGATATATTGAGGCAAATTACAATAGAATGCAAATGTTGGATACCGAACGGGTAGCTGAGTTATGTATTTAATTTTAATGTGCTTACCTTTTAATGCAGGTGGAGGGTTCCTTTCGATAATAGGTAAAAGCAACTCGTTCAACGCGCTTGTTTTTATTTTTTGGGCCCTATTTTCATAGACTGCAACTGCACTTTCTAGCGTCCTATGCAAGCGTTGCTTTTCGTGAACAGAGATGAACAGTATGTTCACATCGTCAAATGGTTCAAGCTTTTCTTTGATGCTGATTTCCATATCACGGGCTGTATTCGTCTCTTTTTCGATTAAATCCCACTTATTAAAGAGTACAACAACACCTTTATTGTTTTTTATTGCTAGGCCAATGATGTTCAAGTCTTGAGAACTAATTCCTTCCACTGCATCTATCATTACAATACAAACGTCAGCTCTTTCCAGGGCTTTAATCGCTCGCATAACAGAGTAGAACTCCAAATCTTCATGTACCTTTTTCTTTCTGCGAATTCCAGCGGTATCTACTAATACAAAGTCAAACCCATAGGCATTAAAACGTATGTCGTTTGTATCTCGAGTAGTTCCAGCAATGTCGGTTACAATATTTCGTTCTTCTCCTATTAATGAATTTATTAAAGAAGATTTTCCAGCATTTGGTCTGCCAACTACTGCAAAACGAGGAAGCCCTTCATATTCATCAACAAACTCTGTGTCGGGCAGGTCCTTTACAATTCCGTCTAAAACGTCTCCAGTTCCACTGCCATTGATAGAAGAAACGCAATAGTACTCTCCTAATCCTAAGCCATAAAATTCAACTGCATCTTCAGCTCGTTTGTGGTTGTCTACTTTATTAACCACTAAAAAAATCTTTTTTTGGCTTTGTCTGAGTAATTGCGCAACTTCTTGATCCAAGTCAACGACACCCGTCATAACATCTACAACAAATACAATTACCTGTGCTTCATCAATTGCAACTTGAACCTGTTTTCGAATTTCTGCATCGAAAACATTATCCGAGTTTTTTACGTAGCCGCCAGTGTCTACTACAGTAAAATCCTTGCCGTTCCAGTTGGTTTTTCCATAGTGGCGGTCTCTGGTAACACCACTAAATTCATCAACAATGGCATCACGTGTTCCTACTAATCGATTAAAAAAAGTAGATTTCCCGACGTTTGGACGCCCAACAATTGCTACAACTGAATTCATTTTCGGTAATTTTTTGCAAAGAAACGTTTAATTCTCGGAGGAGGAGAAATAAAGCTAGTTTAAGTAGCCAAAGCGTTTTAATTCTGGATTTTTATTGCGCCAGTCTTTATTCACTTTGACATACATTTCTAAAAATACTTTTTTATCCAGAAAAACTTCCATTTCTTTTCTAGCCTCTGTCCCAACTCGTTTTAAGCCCAAGCCTTTATGCCCAATGATAATTCCTTTTTGACTGTCGCGCTCAACATAAATTTCAGCTCTAATTCTTGTTATGGTAGGTTCTTCTTTAAACTCTTCAATTACTACTTCACATGCATACGGAATTTCTTTTTTATAGTGGTTAAAGATTTTCTCGCGGATAATTTCAGACATAAAAAATCGCATAGGCTTGTCTGTAATCTCATCTTTCGGGAAATAGGCAGGAGAATCTGGAAGGTTTTTAATAATGTGATCCCAAACCGGTTGAATATTTGCACCATGTAAAGCCGATATTGGAATTATTGTAGCCTTAGGCATTCTTTCCTTCCAAAGGTCAACTTGCCCTTCAAGTGTTTCTTGATCGCTCAAGTCGATTTTGTTTAGTACTACGATTACTGGAGTATGCATTTCTTGTACTTTCCGAAAGATAGCTTCGTTCTTGATCTTGGTTTCACCTACTTCACTCACGAAGAGCAGAATGTCGGCATCCTGCAATGAGCTTTCTACAAAACTCATCATGCCTTCATGCATTTTGTAGGCCGGAGTTAGAATTCCTGGGGTATCGGAATATACAATTTGGAAATCTTCGCCGGATACAATTCCTTGTATTCTATGCCGTGTAGTTTGAGCTTTCGAAGTAATTATTGAAAGCTTTTCGCCTACTAACTTGTTCATTAACGTGCTTTTACCAACGTTTGGGTTGCCAATGATGTTTACAAATCCAGCTTTATGAGACATATTTTAGTTTTATTTAGCTGCAAAATTAAAGAAAGATGTATATTTGCAGCCGCGAAATTAACCAATACCAACTAAGACATATCGCGGGGTGGAGCAGTTGGTAGCTCGTCGGGCTCATAACCCGAAGGTCGCAGGTTCGAGTCCTGTCCCCGCAACTAGAAAAGGCCTAATTAATAGTTAGGTCTTTTTTTATTTTATGAACTCATTTGTTGTTTACATTCCACAGTCAGATCGCTATGACAAACGATATATTGGCTGCACTAGCCAACTTATCAATCGATTTCAGTCCCATAACAGTCTAGGGGCAAAGGGTTGGACTATCAAATTTCGACCATGACGGTTAGTTCATTTAGCGTTTTAAAAATTTGGGCTTTCTTAAAATAGTTGAAAGACTTTTAAATTGCCAGGTTTAAAAATCCATTAATTAATACTCATCAAAAGAATTTTCAGAGTTGTTGTTTGTTATTTGTTGTTTGTTGTTTGTTGTTTGTTTTGTGAAACAAAACAGTATTATTGCAGCATAATCTAACTTATTAAAATTATTGTTATGAAAAAATTATTATTAGTTGCTGCGGCAGGCTTCATGATTGCTGGAATGTCTTCATGTAAAAAAGATTACACATGTACTTGTACAACTCCAGAGCAAGACTTAGGTCTTTTTGGAACAGTACCTGCTAGTTCATCTACTGTTACTTTTGAAAATGTGAAAGAAGATGACGCTAAAACAACTTGTGACGCAGGTACTGGATCTGGTGTTACTTGTGTACTTGCTGAGAAGTAGTCAATAAGAATTATACAGTTAAAAAAGCCGCATTAATGTGGCTTTTTTTTTGTGCTAATTTTTATGTTTTAGAAGTCGAACTTTATACGACGCACGTTAAAAGGCGCAATTGAAAATGTAATAAAAGTGTGTATTGTTAAAATAAATGTGTTTTTACATAAAGAAAGAAAATCTATTAATTACATTTGCAGCATAATCTAACTTATTAAAATTATTGTTATGAAAAAATTATTATTAGTTGCTGCGGCAGGTTTCATGATTGCTGGAATGTCTTCATGTAAAAAAGATTACACATGTACTTGTACAACTCCAGAAACAACAGTTTTGGGATTCACAGTACCAGCACAGTCAGCGTCTACTACTATCAATGATACAAAAAAGAATGCTGAAGAAGCATGTGAAGCAGGTACTCAATCAGGTGTTACTTGTACTATCGCTGAGTAGTAATTGATTAAAATTATACTTTAAAAAAGCCGCATTTTGCGGCTTTTTTTTGCTCTAATTTTTGAAGTGTACTTGCTTACGATTCAAGTTTAATTGATGAAACATAAGAATGTAGTTTATAATTTATAGGTGTTCAAGTAAAGTTGAAAAATCTATTCGTTATATTTGCAAAATACTAAAACAATTTAAAGTTTACTATTATGAAAAAAATGCTAATGATTGCTGCAGCAGGTCTTATGATTGCTGGAATGACTTCTTGTAAAAAAGATTACGTATGTGAGTGTACTTTTACTTCTGCTTTTATATCAGGAAGTAGTTCAGAAACTATTAATGATACAAAAAAGAACGCTGAAGAAAAATGTGAAGGTTATAATGATACAGGTGTAACTTGTACTATCAAATAATTTTTTAAAGTTTTTAGAAAGCCGCATTTTAGCGGCTTTTTTTTTGACTAAATTTCACTTTCTATGCTTTAGATTCTTGTCATAATTGTAATTGTTTTAAATACACTAAAACTAGATTTGCCTTATCATTGTTGAATATTCTGACGTATTAAAATTTATAAGAATGAAAAAATTATTATTAGTTGCTTTTGTGACGATAATTATCGCAACATTATCTTCATGCCGAAGGGATTATGAATGTTGCTATTTGGATGCCGATGGAAGTAAATTAGGTTCTGGCACGGGAAATTTTGGTTGCGCCACTTCTAGAATGAGTAAAAAAGAGGCCGAAGAAAGAGAGGCCGAATTTAATTTAGATGCCAGTTCATTTGGTGGAAGCGCAAAATGTGAGAAAAACTAGAAAGGAAGCATACAGGACTTTTTGATTTAATAAAATGGCCTTATAATGTGTAATTAGTCGACTTTTAGAGAGCATTTATAGAACAGCATATTAAAAAACTGTACTTTTCTCTTCCAGCTACTTTTGTTGAATTAATAAAACTATGAAAATGAAAAAAATTCCATTATTACTTTTATTTGGATTGATTGTTCTCGTATCAACTTCTTGTAAGAAAGATTACCAATGTTGTTATTTGACTTCAGAAGGAGAGCGGTTAGGTGCCGATGATTTAGGTTGTACTTCTGGTAAATACAGCAAAGGCGAAGCGGAGGACCTGGAGGCAGGTATGATTGAAAAAGCCAATACCGAAATTTCTGGAACGGCTAAATGTGAGGAGGTCTAGGCCTCTTTTTTTTTGCATTAAATATGTGGTTGTTAGCCAAATGATTCAGTTGGATGAAGGTTTTGTTTTTTCGAGATGTTTCACATATTTTTTGTACAATCCAGTCTAAATGTTACGACTTTTGATGGCTGATTAAATACAGCCGTTAAAAATTGAACCGTTGGAGAAAACAGAAGAATAAATGAAGAAATATAGATTTTTGCTTATTGCCACCTTATCAGCACTTGCATTATCCTCTTGCAAAAAGAACTATGAATGTTGTTATTTTGATACTGTAGGTGAAAAGATAGTGGAAGGAGATTTTACTTGTGGCGAAAAAAAGATGACTGAACAAGAGGTTACCGATTTAGAGGTAAGGATGAATGATGCTGCTACAGAATGGAATGGTTCGGGAAAATGCGAGCCTTTGACTGAAGTAAAATAAAGCAGATCATTAAAAAACAACTCTATTTTTTGTATGGGTTTTAAAAACACCAACTCAGCTATGCCGATTATAAAGGTGATAATATGACAATCGATAAGAAATTTGCGTTAAGGTATTTATTTCAACTTCTTATTGCTGCGGTTTTTTTGGTTTCAGCTTGGTTAAAACTAGCTCCAATAGAACCATTTGAATTAACTCTAGTAGATTCTGGACTTGTTCCGTGGTCGATTTCCCCCTATGCGGCGCGTTTGCTTATAGCATTGGAAGCTTTTATAGGAGTGGGACTTTTATTTAACACTAAGTTTACCAAACTTCTTTTAAAATCGGGGCTATATTTAACGCTGTTCTTTTGCGTGTACCTTTTGTTGTTATGGTGGTTTAGAGGCAACGATGTAAACTGTGGTTGCTTTGGAACACTATTTAGCATGACTCCTATTGAGTCCTTACTGAAAAATGCTTTATTAATAATTATATCTCTTGGAGCATTAAGGTTATTTACTCCAACTCCAAGAAATTTTAAGTGGATTTATATTGTTGGAGGCATAGCAATTGCTGCATTGCCTTTTATTTTAAATCCCCCTGATGGTTATTTTTCAAACATTGACGAAACTCAATATCCTTATAAGCTACGAACGGAATTAATTCCAGATACCATCAAAGCCAATATCCCATTTAATATGGAAGAAGGAGAATATTTGATAGCTTTTCTGAGTATATCTTGTCCTCATTGCAGAGTAGGTGCGCAAAAACTATCTGTTGCTGCAAAAAAGCATGACCTCCCAAGAATACATGCATTGTTTATAGGCGATGAGTCAAAAATGGATGAATTTCGATTTGAATCCAATAGTAATTTGCCCTACACCATGTATCGTGAAAACAGTTTCTTCAAATTTACAAAAGGAGTACTCCCCACATTTTTATTGGTAAAAAACGGCCAAGTTTTGAAGCGCTGGTCGGGTGCCGCTTTTTCTTATGACGAAATTGCTAAAATTCCAAGCTATCTGATAGAGTAAGGTATTCCGCGGATGAGTTTGGTGTAATGCCCTTAATTACAGTATATTTTTCTGTTTTAGAAAGATTTCTTTTATTATTGTATGGAATTAAAAAAATAGTAAAATGAAAAAATTAGGACTTTTAGCAGCTACAGGAGTATTATTTTTCGGAATGTCTTCTTGTACGAAGGATTACGATTGTACTTGCGTTACAACGGATCCAGATGGAGGAACGACTTCTAACACAACAGTAGTTAAAGGAACAAAGAAAACTTCTGAAACAGCATGTGATTTGTTGGATAACACTACTGGATCTGGAGATTTTGAATTCAAAACAGAGTGTTCTATATAATTAGAGCACTTAAAATAATTCTGAAATCCCTTTGTTAAAAGGTCTTTTTTTTACTCAAAACTTCCAGATTAATTGACTTTTAAGCTCGGTTCGAGTCCGATTTTCTATCAAATCTTTACCGCTTCCAAAATAATCTCTATCGGCTAAGAAGGTTTGGCCAACCTTGAAATTTAGTGTTAATCCGTCCGAAATTTTATAACGAACTACGCCATAAATCCTGCTTCCTGTGAGGTAATAAGCGGGAACACTAAATTGATAGAGCAAATCGTGCTCATAGGCATACAGTCTAGCATTATAATCTGGAGCATCAAATAATGCATATCGAATTTTTAAGGTCAATTTATCATCGAGCATGTTAAAGTAAAGGTCATTGTAGTATAAGTAACCAACGCTTAAACTTTCTGGAGCATGCTCAAATTTCCGAAATTCGACACGCGTTCTAAACCCAACCCACTTGGTAATATTAGTGCTGTATTGAAAACGGTATCGACTCGATTTTTCATCAGTAAGGATATTGGCTACTGGATTTTCTATCGACGCATTTCTTTCTTTTGTTTCGTGTCGATAGAGTAAAATGATTTCTTGACCTCTTTTTGGCTTTATGGTTAATTGTCCGCTAAACTCTTGTCCACCAGAAGGAGCATCTGCTCGAAAGGAAAGCCATGGAAAAGAATAAAGGTCGTAAAAAGCATTAATAATCACCTTCTTAACAGGATACATTTCTACACCAAAATAGACCCCGTTTTCGTTTAGCACTCCATTTTTTTCTCCAAATGCATTTGCGTATTGAGAGCGATAGTCTTTTGCATAGTAGCGCTGTAAAACGCTCAATTTTAGTCGGCTATCTAAATTCATTAAGACTCCATTTAAAGTTGCGTTTCCACCGCCAATACTTTGAGCTGTTTCTCCAAAAAAATGAAACTTACCAAGCGTCCATTGATAGTCAACCCCAATATTGGTAAGTTTATTTCCTTCAAATTCGTGGAACTGATA
>ENA-OQVM01000401-OQVM01000401.1-marine-metagenome-genome-assembly--contig:-NODE-401-length-69322-cov-5.852784_pt1 | contig 69322 bp, 48 predicted proteins | sample MGYA00237776_ERZ505498 | MGnify/ENA primary metagenome ERZ505498 (study PRJEB26159, sample SAMN06265151) | marine metagenome | isolation source: Helgoland LTER site | place: Germany:Helgoland, sampling... | reverse complement strand
TATATTCTTATGGATGAGGCTAGTGGTAATTTTTATGGAAAACAGCTCATTAGAGGCTATTATTTCAATGAAATGCCTGAGCATCTTGCTGAAATTTTTGAAAAAGAATTTGACCTTTCTGCCAACACAGTCAAAGAAAATCTTTATCGTAAAGAAAATCCAAACACCTACTTGGCACGTTTTGCAAAATTCATGATCGTTCATAAAGACGAACCTTATATGCAAACCATGATCCATGAAGGATTAAGACGCTTCATTAGGCACCAACTGTTCCAATTCGATAATGCCAAAGAGGTACCAATTCATTTCGTTGGATCAATTTCATACTTCCTGAAAGATGAGGTTGATTTTATCCTCAAAGAATTTGGCTTAACTATGGGAACTGTTGTAAAACGTCCCATTGATCAATTGGTCAAGTACCACGTAGATTTATTGGAAAAAGAAGTTCTGTAAAAACCGCTCTAGACTACTGCAGTCATTGAGATTTCTATACGAACAAATTTAGGGAGATTTGCTACTTCTACTGTTTCCCTTGCTGGAGCTGTATCTTCATTAAAGTATTTTGCGTACACTTTATTGACTTCAACAAAATTATTCATATCACTCAAAAAAATTGAAGTTTTCACTACGTTCTCAAAAGTCATCTGAGCAGCTTCTAGAACAGCTTTCAAATTTTCCATGACTTGAATGGTTTCTTTTACTAAATCCCCTTCAACGAGTTCCATTGTTTTGGGATCAAACGGTATTTGCCCGGACATATAGAGAACTCCATTAGAGAGTACAGCTTGATTATAAGGTCCAATTGGTGCTGGAGCATTGGGTGTAGTGATGATTTTTTTCATGTTAGGGATATTATAAATTATAAACGTCTATCGGGTTCATTTCTTTTGTCATATTTTAAGTCACTAAGTAAACCCGATTTAATTCCAATAAAGAAACTCCATGAGCTTCTATTTCCAAAAGGAACCCAACTAAAATTTAATTTCCAGCTTTCTAAATCTCGATTAAAACGAAACTGAGTATAGGTCACTCCTTTTTGTTTAAAGTCATATCCAGACGAAAAACCAACAGCCCACTTCGGGGTTAGATCCATGTCGCCAGATATCATAAGGGAATTGTTTCTAATATCGTCTTCTCCTCTAGAGTTACTATATGTAATAGAATGCGCGAACTTAATATTCCAGGGCAACTTTGAGCGATAGAGTCCATTCGGTTCTTCATCCTCTTTATCTTCTTTTTGGTTCTCTCGAAATCGTCCGTCCGAAAAATTATTGGCTACACCAAACAAATCATCATCTCGGCCCCCACCAGAGAGACGTTCGTAATCACTTCCTGAAAAAGTATCTTCCTCCTCTTCCTCTTCTTCGTCACCTTCTTTCTTTTCGAAATTTTTATTTGACAAAGAGAAACCAATATTCATGTTGGCACTAGTGAAACGAACCAAGCCGCCACCATTTTTTACGTGAAAAGTACTTATTCGAGTATTGTTTTCGTCAATCCCATAAGGATCCATGGTTGCTGCCAAATTGATACTTATCTCGTCTTTAAATAGGGAAGCACCAGTTGTAACCCGAATAGGGGAAAGTTTAAAATCTTCAGCGGTGAGGTTGTAACCGGTGCTGAAGTTTAAATTGTTTAAAAGTTTAATCTTTTTAGGCTCCGGATCTAGCGTATCTTTACTGGAAACCTTGGCTTCAAAATTATTACTCAAACTGATTCCCATGGATTTTGACATCCCCCGAGAAGGTTTTCCGAAAAGAGCATTTTCAAAACGGGTATATTGAGCCTTTGTCCCATTTGCATCAATAATGTAATCATCATAGTATCTTTCAAAACTGGGTTGAACACTATAGCTGATTGATGGACGCATGGTATGTCGAATGGATTGAAGTCTGCTCCCTTCTTTGAAATTAAAAGTTCCATAGATTGTAGTCCCCATACTCGCACTGTAGTTGTATTCTCTAAAAGCTGCAAATCCTTTGAGGGTGTCTTTTACTACGCCTGCTTCTTCGGTATAGTCATTGTACCGGACAGTATTAGGAGTCCAAATCTCCTTATAGTTTGCTGATGTACTAACACTTAGGTGTTTTAATACTTTGAAATTGGTGCTTATTGGAATACTGTGTGAAACTCCTGCTCGCGCATCTTCAAACATTTCTTTCTTAAATAGAAATTCTTCAGTAGTTATAATCCGACTTTCACCTCGGGTCGAATACTGAAAGTTTATGTTTTGAATAAAACCTTTCTTCGTTCCTGTTTTGGGTGCAAACGGGAAAATACGTTCCATATTCGCTTGAAAGGTTGGCAACGTTAAATTAACAGTTTGTGTTTGTGTATTTTGAGAAAGGGAAGAGGTTAGTGAGACATTTACTCGAGGATATTTCGGGAAAGTTTTGGAATAAGATACCGAAGAACTCAAGGTATTGTTTAGGAAATTTGCATCATTAAGTTGATTTACGGATTGCGTAAAATATGAACTACTTCCAAGGTTTACAGAGGCAGAGAAATTTGAAGTGGGGCTCGCTTTTGAATCCCTTCGGTGGGTCCATCGTATGTTGTATACCGTTGCATTATTGTAATCAGGGAAGCCACGTTCTCCATTAACTAGTTTTTCATACCGGAAACTAAAATTCCCACCAAATTTGTAATTGACTTTATACTGGGTATCAAAACGAAGTCCATAACTTCCGTTTGTGTAATAATCACCTGTGAAGTTGATGTCAAAATATTGATTTACGTTCAAGTAGTATCCACCGTTTTGAATGTAGTATCCTCGTTGTGCGCTTTCTCCATAGGTAGGAAAAACTACACCAGAAGCCTTATCGTTTGTTGTTGGAAAGTAAGCAAATGGAAGCCCTATTGGTGTTGGTACATTGGCAATGTAGATGTTACTTAGTCCAGCAATAATCTTACCACCAGGAACCATTTTTCCTTTTCGAATTCGTATGTAGTAATCTGGATTATCAGGATCTGATGAGGTTGTTACTTTTGCATCCTTTATATAGTAAACCGAATCGTTTTCTTTTTTTGTGAAATCAGAAAAGACGTTCATACCGCCTTGTTCAGTCTTGGAATTCCAAATCAGAGCTTTCTTTGTGTCAAAGTTAAATCGTATGGAATCGGGATTTACCTCGTTGCCAGCTTGAAGAAACTTAGGTTTCTGTGATAAGTTACCCAATGAATCTGCAATTCTACCAGCATAAACCTCGTTTGTGATATAATCCAAAACAATGATCCCGGCCTCCAAACGCATCTCCTCATAGGTCAAAACTGCGTTGTTGTATAAGCTGATTTTATTTGACTTTTGATCAATCTTCACCGAATCCATGGCATTGTAATTGATTAAATCGAGTAGGAGAGGTTTCTTTTGTGGAATGCTGTCAAGAACTTCATTTTCGCTGACCTGTTCTGGGTTTAAACTATCTTGAAGTACTTTTTTCTCTTGGGAAAGATCGTTTTGACCATAGACAAACGATACCTTCAAAAAAAGTATTAACAATATGACTGAATAAAAAGACTTTGTTTGCAAGGCGATATAGGCTATTTTTGTGTGAAATACAACGTCTCAAAATTACATATATTTTTGATGCTTGTTATCGTTTTTAAGTATTTATTAGCAATGAAATTAGCGCAACATTACACATTTAACGTTTTACTAATAGGCTTCTGTCTTTTAGCTAATCCTGCTGTTGCTAGTATTCAAACCGATTCAAGTCAAGACAAGCCATTTGTAGTTGTTCTGGATGCTGGTCATGGAGGTAAAGATTCAGGAAATCGTGGGAATGGATATTACGAAAAGAAAATAGCACTCAATATCATTTTGCAAATTGGTGAAATCTTGGAAAAGAAGCCAAATGTAAAGGTTATTTACACACGAAAAACCGATGTTTTTGTAGATTTAATTGAACGGGCTCGAATTGCCAATCGGGCAGATGCTGACCTTTTTATATCGGTACATTGTGATGCACATACATCTCAGGCTTATGGTGCTGGAACTTTTGTTTTGGGACTTCATGCCAATCAAAGAAACTTCGAGGTAGCCAAGAAAGAAAACTCCGTGATTTTTTATGAAGAAAATTATGAGGAAAACTACGACGGTTTCGATCCTAACAATCCTGAATCTGTTATTGGACTGACGCTGATGCAGGAAACCTATTTAAACCAAAGTATAACAGCTGCCGATGCTATACAAAAAAGCTTTGTTGCAAATCTGAAACGGAAAGATAGAACTGTAAAGCAAGCTGGTTTTGTTGTGTTGAAATACACCTACATGCCTAGTGTCCTAGTAGAAACAGGGTTTTTAACTAACGTAAAAGAAGGAGCTTATTTGAACTCGTCAAAGGGTAAACTTCAAATGGCTCAAGCTATTTCAAAAGCAATAATTAATTACAGAAATTCGTTAAATTCATCAATCAATACAACATCTTCAATTGGGGATGTCGTCGTTGAAGTAGAAAAGGAACCAGCTGTTGTAACTTCAGATGGGGTTGTTTATAAAATTCAAATTGCTGCGAGCTCAAAAAAACTGGAAACAAAGGCGTATAATTTCAAAGGATTATCTCCGATATCACTTGAGAAAGAAGAGAAATTATATCGCTATTATTTCAATGAAACTTCCTCTTATGAAAAAGCTAAGAAATTAAAAAAGAAGGCAAAGAGGAAGGGATATAAGCATGCTTTTATCGTTGCTTTTAAAGAAAATAAAAAAATTAAATTATCTACCGTAATCCCCAAGTGATTATAACCCTAAAACCCGAAATAATTATTATTTTTGAATAAAACAAACCCAACTTGAGACTATCTAAAGAAATCAAAGCAGCACTATTTGTTCTAATAGGAATTTTTTTATTCCTGATAGGGTTTAACTTTCTAAACGGCACTTCGTTGTTTAAGAGTGAAAGTGAACTCTATGCAGTTTTTGATCAAGTTGAAGGACTTCAATCTGGAACTCAAGTTACCGTTAATGGATTAACAGTTGGAAAGGTGAAATCGATTAACTTCCTTCCTTCTTCCACTAGAATTCTTGTAACTTTTAGTGTTAGAAATGATCTTAAATTTGCTAAAAGTAGTATTGCTGAATTGTATGAACCAGGACTAATTGGTGGTAAAGCCATTGCCATTATTCCAGCTTACGACCTCGAGAATTCGTTGGCCTCGGGAGATACACTTCCTAGTAGAGTGAAACCCGGCCTTACTGACGTGATTGGCACAGAAATCGAACCCTTGCAAAAAAAGCTAGGTGAACTCCTGATCAATGCAGATACTTTAATCTCGTCTTTGAATGTGGTTTTGGATGACCAAGCACAACAAAGTTTAAATAAAGCAATGACCGAAGTGTCGACAACCATAACAAATCTAAATACCGTCTCAGCTGCTCTTTCCAAAATTCTAATCAAACAAGAATTCAATATCAACCAGACTTTTGACAATCTAGCGCAGGCCTCTGTTAATTTGAATCAAATTTCGGATTCCCTTTCTCAGGCTAATTTAAAAGGTATGGTTACTGAATTTGAAACAGCAGCCTCTAGTTTAAATTCGATTCTGAAATCGATGGAGCAGGGTGAAGGCAGTATAGGAAAGCTTTTGCACGACGATGCATTATACAATAATCTTGAGGCTAGTACAAAAGAAGTTGAATTGTTGATTAAGGACTTAAAAGAACATCCAAAACGCTATGTTCATTTTTCTCTTTTTGGAAAAAAAGATACTCCTTACGAATCTGAAGATAAAAACTAATCCACTATGTATATTGAGTTTTTACCGAATGTTGTTTTTGTTTTTCTTTTGCTAACGGCAAGTGTCATATTCACGAAAAACATTCTCAAAATTAAGAATAACATTTACCTTGGTAAAGCCATTGATCGTAACGAAAATTCTGGCGAACGATGGAAGAATATGGCTCGGATTGCACTTGGACAGTCTAAAATGGTAAAACGTCCTATTGCTGGTCTATTACACGTTGTTGTTTACATTGGTTTTTTAGTAATTAATATTGAATTACTTGAAATCATTGTCGATGGTGTTTTTGGGACACATCGAATTTTTGCTCCTTTCTTAGGTGGTGTTTATGATGTGTTGATTGCTACGTTCGAGATTTTTGCGTTTTTAGTGCTTATTGCTGTAATCATCTTTTGGATGAGACGGAATGTACTCCGATTGAGTCGTTTCTGGAAAAGTGAAATGAAAGGCTGGCCCAAATTAGATGCGGATTTGATTTTATATTTCGAGATCGTTTTAATGTCTTTGTTTTTGACAATGAACGGAGCCGACTATTATATTCAAACCAACTTCCCTGATGCACTACATTACCAACAAGCAGGGTCTTTCCCTATAAGTCAATACTTATCTTCGCTTTTCAGCGGAATGTCACTGGATTCGGTTGTTTTGTTAGAGCGAACTGCATGGTGGATGCACATCATTGGCATTTTCATCTTTCTAAATTATTTATATTACTCCAAGCACTTACATATTCTATTGGCTTTCCCAAACACCTATTTTGCTAATTTGAATGCAAAAGGTGGTTTTGCAAATAACCCAACGGTAACTGCAGAAGTGAAATTGATGCTAGATCCCGATGCAGACCCATACGCAGTCCCTGAAGAATCTTCAGATGAACCTGACAAGTTTGGTGCTTCTGATGTAACGGATTTGAATAGAGTTCAGCTTTTAAACGCATACACTTGTACCGAGTGTGGGCGTTGTACGAGTGAGTGCCCAGCAAACCAGACTGGGAAAATACTTTCTCCAAGAAAGATAATGATGGATACTCGTGATCGACTTACTGAGGTAGGCGATAACATTCAAAAAAACAAAGGAGTTTTTGTTCCCGATGGAAAACAACTACTCAACGATTATATCTCCCCCGAAGAATTATGGGCCTGTACTTCATGTAATGCGTGCGTTGAAACATGTCCAATTGACATTGATCCACTCTCCATAATAATGAGCATGCGTCAATATTTGGTTATGGAAGAGTCTGCGGCTCCAACTGACCTTAATAATATGATGGGGAATATCGAAAATAACGGGGCACCTTGGCCTTTCAATCAACAAGACCGAAACAATTGGGTTCAAGACCTCTAATTTTTAAATCAAAAAAAATGCACAAAGAAGAAGCGGAAAATTATTTACACAAAAAAGTTGAAAACGGAGAAGACGTTAGTCCGGTTTTACCAGAAGGAATCAAAAACTATCTGATCGACATCGATGGGACTATTTGTGATGATATTCCTAACGAGGAACCAGAGCGTATGGAAACCGCAGAATTGTATCCCGATGCTTTAGAAACATGTAATCGTTGGTTTGCTGAAGGACACTTAATTTGTTTCTTCACTTCTCGAGTAGAAGCTAATCGTGAAGTAACCGAAGGTTGGTTGAAACGCAACGGGTTTAAGTACCACAGTTTATTAATGGGAAAACCAAGAGGTGGAAATTACCATTGGATTGATAACCATTTAGTAAAAGCTACCCAATATAAAGGAAAATTTACAGAATTGGTAAACAAAGAAGTTACCATTCAGGTTTTTGATGACGGTGCTAACGACAACTAGATTTTATGATTAAAGTACCAACACTTGCAGAACTCACCGCAGAAGGTAAAACCCCTGAAATTTTATTTTGGGTAGGTTGTGCGGGGAGTTTTGACGAACGAGCAAAGAAGATCACAAAAGCTTTTGTGAAGCTACTTCACAATACTGGCGTATCGTACGCAGTTTTGGGTGCGGAAGAAAGTTGTACAGGTGATCCTGCTAAACGCTCAGGAAATGAATTCCTCTTTCAAATGCAAGCGGTAACCAATATTGAAGTCCTCAACGGTTATGGGGTAAAAAGAATTGTTACTGCATGTCCGCATTGCTTTAATACCCTAAAGAATGAATATCCTGAACTTGGTGGTACTTATGAAGTAGTGCATCACACCCAATTACTAAAAGAGTTATTGGATGATGGAAAACTAACGATCGAAACAGGAACTTATAAAGGAAAAAAAATAACCTTTCATGATCCATGTTATCTTGGTCGTGCAAACAATGTTTATGAGGCACCTAGAGAGCTGATTCGGAAGTTAGATGCTGAGTTGGTTGAAATGAAAAACTGCAAAGCCAAAGGCCTTTGCTGTGGTGCTGGTGGTGCTCAAATGTTTAAGGAACCAGAGAATGGCGCTAAAGACATTAATATTGAGCGAACTGAACAAGCATTAGAAGTGAAACCCGATATTATTGCTGCAGGCTGCCCGTTTTGTAACACCATGCTAACGGATGGGGTTAAAAACAAAGAAAAAGAGGGGGAATTACCCGTATTGGATATCGCAGAACTCATTGCCAACGCAAAAGATTTATAATATATGTTAATTCCTTTTACTGATTTACCCGATCAAGCTCGCGTATGGATTTACCAAGCCTCACGACCTTTTTCAAAAGAGGAAAAAGCGGATATTACCCAAGAAATTGAAGCTTTTTTAAAACAATGGGCAGCACATGGTTCTGATTTAGTAACTTCTTACGAAATCCCCTACGATCGGTTTATTGTTATAGGACTGAATGAAGAAGTTCAAGGTGCCACAGGTTGTTCTATTGACTCCTCTGTTCGCTTTATTCAAATATTAGAGTCGAAGTATCAAATTGAGCTTTTAGACAAGATGAATGTTACCCACAAAGAAGGGGACAAGCTTTTATACACGCCTCTTAAAGAATTTCGGGCTTTGGCTAAAAAAAGAAAAATCTCGTCAAGTACTATAGTTTTTAATAACTTGGTAGTAGATAAAGCAGAATACACAAGTCACTGGGAAGTTCCTGCAGGTCAAAGTTGGCATTCCCGTTTTATTAAATAAAACCAATACCATATGCGAATTTTTCTATTTTCACTTTTAGGTATTTGCTCTTTATATGCACAAACTCCCGATCCTTTACTTGCTATAAATTATGAAGCGCAGCAAGAATGGGTAGACAGTACCTATTCTAGTCTCACTTTAGATGAAAAAATTGGGCAATTGTTTATGGTGATGGCCTTTTCTGAACAAGGAAATGAACATTTCGATGCAGTTTCCAAGAACATAACAGAAAACAAAATTGGGGGCGTGATCTTCTCTTTAGGTGGCCCGCTTGGTCAAACCGATTGGTTGAATCGTTTTCAAAAGAAATCCAAAATTCCATTACTAATTGGTATGGATGCTGAATGGGGAGTTGCAATGCGTTTAGATTCTGTTCAAGCTTTTCCTTGGAATATGACCTTAGGAGCTATTCAAGATGATAAGCTGGTTCAAGCTGTAGGATATAGAATTGGAGAACAAGCGAAACGCTTAGGGATTCATATTAATTTTGCACCTTCAGTAGACATCAATACCAATCCGAAAAACCCAATTATTGGAAACCGATCTTTTGGAGAAGATAAAGAAAATGTAGCCAGAAAAGGAATTGCCTTTATGAATGGAATGCATGAATCTGGAGTACTTTCATCTGCTAAACATTTTCCAGGTCATGGCGACACCGCTACTGACTCGCATTTAGGCTTACCATCGATTAATTTTTCATCAGAGCGAATTGATGAAGTGGAATTATATCCATTCAAAAAAATAATCAATGCTGGAGTATCTTCTGTCATGGTTGCCCATTTGGATATTCCAGCACTTGATGCTGGAATCCCATCTTCTTTATCTCAAAAAATAGTACAAGTTTTACTTCAAGATTCTCTTAAATTCGAAGGATTAGTAATTACGGATGCTTTGAATATGAAAGGCGCTTCAGGGATTAGCCCAAAATATGGAATTGATGTTGCAGCTTTTTTAGCAGGGAACGATATTCTTTTAATTCCTAACAATGTAAGCACCGCAATTAAGAAAATGAAACGTGCTTTCAAAGCTAAAAAGTTCACAGAAGAACGTTTGGCCCTGTCTGTGAAAAAGATTTTAAAAGCAAAGTACTTAGTTGGTTTAAGTAATAACAAAACAGTCTCAAAAGAAAATCTAAGTTTAGATCTAAATACGATTGAAGACGATTATTTAATTGCAAAAGCAATGCAAGCTGCAGTTACAGTTGTACAGAATAAGAACGCTATTTTACCGCTCAGTAACGAGCAAACCTATGGTTACATCAAACTTGGGGATGCGACTGGTTCTGCCTTTAAGAACAACTTGATGCAAAAGCTAAAAATACATACAGTCGATGCTTCTTTATCGAACGATGAAATTATACAGGCTCTTGCGTCTTACAAAAAAATCATTATTGGTTTTCATCGTTCCAATGCAAGTCCATGGAAAGCGTCTAGCTTTTCAAAAAAAGAAATGCAACTCTTAGCGTCTCTTTCAAAAGACCATAATATAATCCTCGATGTTTTCGTCAAACCCTATGCACTGAGTAGGATAGAGAACTTAGAAGCAATAGACGGTTTGGTGGTCAGCTATCAAAACAGTACAGTTGCTCAAAAAGCATCTGCCGAAATTCTTTTAGGCGAACGAAAGGCTACAGGTCGTTTGCCAGTTTCTATCTCATCCTCTTATCCCGTTGGAACAGGAATTTCACTGATTGGGCCAAAAAAATTAGGAATAGGAACTCCTTTGGAAGTTGGACTAAATCCAGAACGATTGAATCGAATTGATGCGCTTGCACAAATTGCAATGGATTCTCTAATGACTCCTGGGATGCAGATTCTAATAGCTCGTCATGGGAAAGTGGTTTTCAATAAAAGCTATGGCTTTCATACGTATGAAAAAAAAAGAGCTGTTGTAAACACTGATATTTATGACTTGGCGTCCCTCACTAAAGTACTAGCAACACTGCCTTTGGTTATGAAGGAAGTGGATTTAGGGAAACTGTCTTTAGATACCCAATTAGGCACTTTAAACAAAGAATGGAGCGAATCCAACAAAGCCAATATTAGTATTCAAGATATGCTCTCGCATTATGCACGTTTGATTCCTTGGATACCTTTTTACAAAGAAACCTTAAAAGAAAACAACACTAAATTGAACAAGAAGTTTTATCGTAAAAGATCGAGTAAACGATTTCCAGTTCCAGTTGCAGATCGTTTTTATGGTAAAAATAATTTATCAAAACGAATTAGTGATCAAATTTTAGCAAGTGAATTACGAGATACCTTGGAATATAAGTATTCTGATATACCCTATTTCTTTATGAAAGATATACTAGAAGATCGTTATCAAAAATCTCTTGAAACGCTTGCGATGGAATCTTTTTACAAGCCATTGGGTTTGGTTCGGACTACATTCAACCCAAATAAAAACACACCCAATCAAACAGTTATTCCGTCTGAGATCGACACTTACTATCGGAATCAGGAATTGAAAGGAGAAGTTCATGATATGGCTGCGGCCATGTTAGGTGGAGTGGGAGGTCATGCAGGTCTTTTTTCGAATGCCAGTGAAGTTGCGATACTCATGCAGCTTTTTTTACAGCAAGGAAGTTATGCTGATAAGCACTATTTTTCTACTACAACTTTTGATCAGTTCAATCAATGTTTGTATTGTAAAGAAGGAAATAGACGCGGTGTTGGCTTTGATAAGCCACAATTAGAAGGAAGAGGTTCGACCTGCGGTTGCGTTCCAAAATCTAGTTTTGGGCATTCCGGTTTTACAGGTACTTATGCTTGGGCAGATCCTGAGAATGAATTGATTTATGTTTTTTTATCTAACAGAACCTATCCGACAATGGATAATAACTTGTTGTTAAAACATGATATTCGTACTCGAATACAACAGTATATTTACGATGCAATTATAAATTAAAACCTCAAAAATTTGAAAATAGCAATTGTTTGTTATCCTACATTTGGTGGGAGTGGAGTAGTGGCTACTGAATTAGGTTTAGCCTTAGCTCAGCAGGGGCACGAAATCCATTTTATAACCTATAAGCAGCCGGTTCGTTTAGAAGCTTTAAGTGAAAATCTTCATTTTCACGAAGTCAACGTGCCAGACTATCCGCTTTTTCAATTTCAACCCTACGAGCTTGCTTTGTCCAGTAAGCTGGTCGATATGGTTAAATTACACAAGATTGAAGTAATGCATGTACATTACGCTATTCCGCATGCCTATGCCGCTTATATGGCTAAAAAGATGCTGCAAGATCAAGGAATTAATTTGCCCATTGTAACAACACTTCACGGTACCGATATTACTTTAGTGGGGAGTCATCCTTTTTATAAGTCAGCAGTAGAGTTTAGTATCAATCATTCGGATTGTGTTACTTCTGTCTCTGAAAGTTTAAAAATGGATACACTTGATTTGTTTGACATACGTAATGATATCAAGGTAATTCCGAATTTTGTGGATTTCAACAAACACTCAAATCACAATGAAGATTGTGAACGTCATGTAATTGCTCCTGCTCATGAGCGCATCATTTCGCATGTTAGTAATTTCAGGTCTGTAAAACGAATCCTAGATGTGGTTCAGGTTTTTGAAAAAATAGTAAAAGAAGTTCCTGCAAAATTAATCATGGTAGGCGAAGGCCCTGACAAACAGGCAGCAATGGACTATTGTCTAGAACATGGAATTGCAGACTCTGTAAAGTTCATTGGGAAAAGCAATCAGGTATTCGAAGTACTCTGTTATTCAGACCTCTTTATACTCCCATCAGAAACGGAAAGTTTTGGTTTAGCCGCTTTGGAGGCAATGATGATGCGAGTTCCTGTAATATCTTCAAATACAGGAGGATTATCGGAGGTAAACATCGAAGGGAAGACAGGATATCTTTTTGATGTTGGTGATATCGATGGAATGGTTGATAAAAGCATTGCCCTTTTACAAGATGATGTACTTCTAGAAGAATTTAAAAACAACGCTGAAAATGAAGCCCGTAAATTTGATTTAAATCAGATTGTTGGTCGTTATGTTGCTGTTTATCAAGAAGCTTTGGAAAACCAATAAGTTTTACTGAGGATTATAAATGCGTTCGGCGTTTTTATAAGCATCCTCCTTATTGAGCGACATTTTTTTAGTTTTAAATTTTGTGTATAACTCCATCTGATCCGCATAATGGGGCGAATCAGGATGATCAGAACTACCATACGAAATAGAGGACTCAATCTGAGTTCCCTCGGGAGTAAAGCGAACTAGCTCGATATACGATTCTCCACTAACAATTTTTACTTTCCCATCCTTATGTGGAACTGCACTCATTGATGTCAGTACATCCGGTAAACCAAATACAGGTAACTCTTTATCTCCTCGTACAAGTTTTTGATAATCACCTAGTGTTATTTTAGTAGAATCAAAGTGTTTTAGCATATAGGCTTTTGCATCACGTAATGCTGCTATTAAATACGTTTTAGGAAAAGTTTTTGGTTCCGGTAGTTTCTCATAGTATGGATACAAACGATAATAAAAAACAGCAAAAGAACCCGCCCCTTTTGAGGTTGCATTTGCTTTCCGATCCCAGTTTAGAATGCTTTCAAGTATAGGAGCAATGTCGGGGTATTGCTCGGAATCAATATCGAACAAAGCATTAATATCCATCCACGAAAAAGTCATTTTTTCAGGATACTGGCGATCGTATTTTATGCGTTTGAAATCTTCGTAAGAAACCTTGTCTTCTGCATCGATTAATTCTTTTAACCGAATAGATCGATTGTTTTCATAGCGTTCAAAACCCATGTCCAACGAAAATGCATTTCCATTAGGATTATTTGTTTCGTCACTTGATCTAAAAGGGGAGTGGTTGGTGTTGTAAAAATAACCCGAAGTAGGCTGAATTACTTGTGGTAGTTCTTCAATATCATAGGTCTCCGTCCACAAAGTCTTTTTGGTGTTACCAGGAACTACTTCTTTCCAATTATAACCTTCTGCTCTTTTTGGAACAAGTCCGTTCGAAATGTAAAAGATCGTATCGTTCTTATCAGCGTATCCAATATTGTAACCTGGAAGTGCTTTCATTTTTAGGATATCGTAAAATTCTTTGAAAGAAGTTGCTTTGTTCATTCGCCACCATTGTTCTAAGCCACGAACTTCATACAATGCTGGTGTACGAACAGCGTAATATCCGGATTTGTTTTTAAGTGTTGGTCCGAATATACTACGGTAGTATTTTTTTGAAACCTTAATAGGAATTCCTAAAACCTTGAATGTCATTTTTGCTTTGAATGACTCTAAGGGATATTCTTCGCCATCCACCAAATACACATTTTTCTTTTTTGGGTGCATTTCCAATGCAAATACATCCATTTTGTCTGGCTGGTTTACGGTATGCGCCCAGCCTAAATATTCGTTTGCACCAATAAGTACACTTGGACTACCTGCAAATAATGCTCCCAGAATATTGGTTCCTTCTTCGCTACACAAATGTGCTTCATACCAAGATACTGGACCATCTAATGGCTGGTGGGTGTTTATTGCAAGATAGGTATCACCATCAGTAGTCTTAGAACTGTTAAAGGCAAAAGTATTCGAACCTTTTAAATCTTCTTTTGAACGGGTGTAATTTAAATCATCGTCCAAGATCTTGGACACCCAATAATCCCCTTTAGATGAAATAAATAGTTGTAATTGTGCATAGCGCATCATTCTTTTGGGAGTAACAGGAAAAAGATCATTCGATAACACCTCTTCTGGGTGTGTTTGAGCATAACGGTTTATTCCTTGAGCGTATCCCTCTAGAATTTTCTTGTATTCGGGACTGGTTTTGATTTCATATTCCTGTTCTACTAATTCTTCTGAACGGATAAATTGAGCAAGGAAATCTGCTGGGATTCCTTTTTTACCCAAATGATTACTGAGTAAGTTGTTTCCTGCTAAATAGGATTGCTGTATGGTTGTAAAATCGTCTTCTGCATGAGCCCAAGCAAGTCCATAGGCTACTTCCGCATCCGTCTTAGCAAAAATATGGGGAACACCATAAGTGTCACGTGCGATGTCAATTCCTTTTGGATCAATTTGAGCAAACAAACTCAGGTTTACGAATAGGAGTAGGGTGTATATTAATTGATTTTTCATTGTTGATTGAATAATAGTGCTAGTCAGTGAATACAATACGTAGTTTACTTTTTTAAAAGTAACATTTTTTAGGTTCTAATGGTACATTTCCATCAGTTAAAAACTTTTGTAAACGGCTCAATTCTATTTTAAAAATGCTAAAAATCCTTGGAATGGAGAGTATTGTTTTATTTGTAAAATTGAATCGTTTGTGAACAGAGAAAATAATAATGTAAGTATAGTTGCAAAAAGAGATAATTAACATAATGAATAGGTTGTTTTTATAAATTATTTATTCACTAAATTTTATTAAACAAGAAAAACCTTTTCGTTAATTTATCAAACTCATAAACCCTATCTACATTATCAAATATAAATAGTTTTTCAATATTTGGTTTTAATCAAAAACCAAATCACATAAAAAAAATCAAATTTGTTGTTATAACTATCCTATTATTTTGTGGCCTTTTGTAGCATGCTCAACAAACCATTACTGGAAGCATTTCAGATGCCTACGGAAATCCATTTCCAGGAGCTACGGTAATTATCTCTGTCACATATCAAGGTCCAACTTCAGATTTTGACGGTAATTTCTCAATTAATACAGATTCTCAGGCTACTCTAGAATTCTCTAGTATTGGGTTTGAAACTCAAACTATAGCTGTTAATGGGCAGGATAATTTAATAATTTTCCTCCAAGATTCTGTAAGCCTATTGTATGAAATTATTGTCACTGGGTATGAAACCTAGACCCGAGTTAATTTAATAGGGTCGTTTTTTTATGCACTAGTTTTTCATAATCCAAGTCTGTTATATTACTCCCCTGGTATAAAGAATATTTCATTTATAATTTTTTTTATTTTTCACATGATTAATTCTTATTTCATGGATTCATATCTCCTCTTTTTGCTCAAAAAGTATAATTAATTGATAATCAGATGTTTTTTTAATATGTTATTTTTAACACACAATTCGTATGATTGTTAAATAATTATTTATGTGTAATAAAAATGTTATAAATTTATTTATTAACCACATTTATTAGCATTTAACAAAATATTGTAATATTATTGTTGCTAATTAAATGTGCACTGTACCAACACATCAGTGTATAAATCAATAATCAATAAACTATATTTCATGAAAAAAATTTCATTTTTTATGACAACAGTCTTGCTCTTTTGTGGATTGTTGTTGCATGCTCAACAAGCAACTACTGGAACTATTATTGATGCAGACGGGATTCCTATTCCTGGTGCAACAGTAATAATTTCTGGAACTTCTGAAGGTACAACTACAGATTTTGATGGAAATTTTTCAATTAGCGCTGAGTCTGGTGCTGTATTGGAGTTTTCTAGTATTGGGTTTGAAACCCAAATGGTGACCGTATCAGGTCAGACTAACTTAACAGTTGCATTACAAGATTCTGCAACCCAATTGGACGAAATTATCGTTACTGGTTACGGAAAACAAGCTCGTGGTAAATTAACAGGTTCAGTAGCTACTGTGAATGTTAAGGATGCCGTTAAAGTTCCTGTTGTGAATGCAGCGGAAATTTTACAGGGTAGAGTTTCTGGGGTTACTGTTGTTAGTAATGGACAGCCTGGATCAGCTCCTAGTGTTCGTATCCGTGGTTACGGTACTCCTAACAGCAATGATCCGCTATACATTATCGATGGTGTTCAAACCAACGATGCATTTGTATTGAACAGTATTAACCCTTCTGACATTGATCAAATCAATGTACTTAAAGATGGTGCTGCTGCTGTATACGGGGCTCGAGCTTCGAATGGTGTAGTAGTTATTACAACTAAATCTGGGAAAGGAACACAAGGCTCAAAAGTATCATTAGAAATTTCTACTGGTATGTCTGTTGCATCTAACCTACCAGATTTATTAAATGCACAGCAATTAGGTGATGTAATATTCCAGAGTAAGAGAAACGATGGGAATGCAAGTCCATCTCATCCTCAATATGGTAGTGGAGCTAGTGCAGTTGTACCAGGATCACTTATTGGAGCACCGCAACCGACTACAGTTAATCCTAACGGAACTGACTGGTTAGGAGCAATTTTTCAAAGTGCACCTACACAACAGCTTTCTTTATCTGTTGCTAACGGTACTGAAGATTCAAATTCTTTATTTTCTTTAAGCTACTTAAAGCGAGAAGGAATACAAATTGAAACAGGTTACGAAAGAGTTGGTCTTCGTGCAAATAGCGAATATAAAGTAGGGAGCATATGGACTGTTGGTCAACATGCTAACATTACTTTAGATGAGGAGCGTGGTGGAAATCAAACTCAAGCTGCTTTACGATCTTCTCCTTTAATTCCTTTACGTGACGATAATGGAGCTTTTGCTGGAATTTATTCTACTTCTCTTGGTATAGGAAACGTAACCTCACCTTATGCTACTTTAATTAGAGGTAAGGATGATTATAACAAATCTTTACGAGTGATCGCTGATGTTTTTGTGCAAGCACAAATCACGAAGGATTTAACATTTAAATCTTCTTTTGGAGGTCAGAATCGTTACTTCAATCGCCGTTCTTATTCACCTTCTACTCCAGAAGCTGAAACAGGAGGATCTCAAACTTTGCAAGAATTTGGTTTCAATCAATACGAATGGGTGTGGACTAATACACTCAGCTATGCTACAACTTTTGGTAGTGACCATTCCTTAGATGCATTTGTAGGTTATGAAGCAAATAAGCAGTTTTACAAAGGAAACGAAATTACTCGTGCAACTTTCTTATTTGAAACGCCAGATTATTACACACTTGCAACAGCTACCGGAACTCCTATTGTTGTTCCTGGCGCAACAGGATCTAATTCAAATTCTTTAGTTTCTTCTTTTGCTTCTGCAAATTACAGCTTCAAAGACAAATACTTATTATCTACTACACTACGTAAAGATGCAACCTCTCGTTTTCTTAAAGATAAACAGGGGAAATTATTTACTTCGGCTAGTATTGGTTGGGTAATTGATAAGGAAAGTTTTTTTAACAGTAGTGTTATTGATAACTTAAAACTAAGAGCTTCTTACGGAGAACTTGGAAATCAAGAGTTACCAGCTTCTAATCCAGATGTAGATATTTCGGGATTAAATGAAGACCAATCCTTTTATTCTTTTACTGGACAAAGAGGTAGTGTTACACCAGGGGCAATCTTACTGAGTGTAGGTAATACAGACCTTACTTGGGAAACTAGTGTAAGTAAAAACATCGGTTTAGATTTTGGACTTTTATCAGGTAGAATTAGAGGATCAATTGAATATTTTGATATTAGCACAAAAGACTTAATAGTTCGAGATAATGCTAAGATAGGTTCAACAGCTATTGATGCTGGTGCTCCTTTTGTTAACTTCGGAGAAGTCAACAACAAAGGTGTTGATTTTGATATTGTTTATGCAGACGAAACTAATAGCGGTTTTAATTACGAAGTTGCTTTTAATTTATCAAGCTATAAAAATACAGTTGTAAGTTTAGTCGGTGATGTTGCAGTTAATGGAGCTGACTTCAACCGTACGGGAGTGATAACACGTTCTGATGTTGGAAGACCTATTTCTTCTTTCTACGGGAGACGATTTACTGGTATTATCCAAACTGCAGCTGAAGCTTCTGCATCTGGTCAAGATGAAGCTGCACCAGGACGATTTAAATATGCAGAAATTGATGGAGTTGCTGGAATTAATGATAGTGACAGAGAATTTATTGGATCACCCCACCCTGATTTCACTTACGGTATAAACATTAATATGGAGTATAAAAACTTTGATTTAATGATGTTCTGGAACGGATCTCAAGGAAATGATATTTTTAATAGGACTAAAATATTTACTGATTTCCCTACGTTCTTTAATGGAAATAGAAGTACCCGTGTTTTAGATGCATGGACACCTGCTAATGGTAGCAATACCCAACCAGCACTAAGTGAGACAATTACAAATGCTGAACAATTACCAAATTCTTTCTTTGTAGAGGATGGTTCATACTTACGCCTAAAAACACTTCAATTAGGCTATACCTTTAGCGATGTGAAGATTAAAAATGCAGGTGTTGATAGTATTCGTCTTTACTTATCTGGGGCAAACTTATTAACAATTACTGATTATACAGGAATGGATCCTGAGATAGCTTCAAATGATGCACTATCTCTTGGTGTGGATCTAGGTACTTATCCTCTAGCAAGAATTACAACTATAGGACTTAACATAAACTTTTAATACTATGAAAAAAATAACAATAACTTTTTTAAGTTTAATTTTTCTGACCATTGGATGTTCAGAAGAATTCACGGATATCGATCCAATCGGTGCACTCAGTAACGCACAACTCGAAAATAATAAAGGAGTAAATTTACTCCTCACTGGAGCTTATTCGGTACTTGACGGTGTTAGACAAAATTCACAAGGAAATGAGTGGGGCCGTAGTGCAGATAACTGGGTAGCGGATGTAATATCTGATGATGCTCACAAAGGAAGTACAGATTCTGATCAAGCTGATTTATTTTCATTAGAAATGTATAATTGGTCTACTGGTAATGGATATTTCCTAGCTCGATGGTCAGTTTTATATGCAGGTGTTGCTCGTGCAAACTCTGTACTCAAGCAGATTTCAACTAGTGCAGATCCTTCTTCATTCATTTTGCAAAAAGCTCAAGCTCGTTTTTTAAGAGGTCACTTTAATTTTGAATTAGTTAAAACTTTTGGAGAAGTTCCGTTAATTACACTTCAGAATGCTATAGATGTAGAATTTAATCAGCCAAATGCAACTTATGCTGACTTATGGGCTGCAATTGAAGCTGATTTTACTTATGCTAAAGCTAACCTGCCTGCAGCTTATACAGGTGATTACACTCAAAAGGGTCGTCCTCTTTCTTTTGCAGCTGCTGCCTTTTTAGGAAAAGCTCATTTGTATCAACAGGATTGGGCTTCAGCACTTACTGAATTGAATATTGCTATGTCTGGGCCTTATGGTCTTCATCCTAACCAGTTAGACAATTTTATGTCTGCAACTGAAAATGGAGTAGAAGCAATTTTTGCCATTCAGTACTCTGCAGATGACGCACAGTCTAAGCAAGGAAATGCTACAGGAGCACTAAACTATACTATTGGAGTTGGTGGATGGTGTTGTGGTTTCTATCAACCAACACAAGATCTTGTAGATGCTTACAAAACTACAGGTGGACTTCCACAATTAGATACGTTCCAAGATACACACGTTACTAGTGATTATGGTATCAATGAAGATGAAGCTTTCACTCCTTACGCTGGAACATTAGATCCTCGTCTTGATTTCACTGTTGGAAGACGTGGAATTGATTACAACGGATATGGTGCCATGGGTGGAAAAGGATGGGTTCGTGCTTCATTCGATGATATATCTGGACCTTACTTAGCTAAGAAAAACGTTTTCACCAATGGTGATGCTGCCAACGCTGGTGTTGGAGGTTGGGGTCAAAATCTCTCAGGTCTTAACTACCACATTATGCGTTATGCTGATGTATTGTTAATGGCTGCAGAAGCTAATGTTGAAAGTGGTAATCTTACCGCTGGACAAGCTCTTGTAAACCAAGTTCGTGAACGTGCACAGAATATGGCTACAGTTAAAGATGCTGCTGGAAATGATGCTGCAAATTATGATATTGCATTGTACACTGCGGCTTGGACTGATCAAGCAACTGCTCGTAAAGCTGTACGTTTCGAAAGACGTTTAGAATTAGCAATGGAAGGACACCGTTCTTTTGATTTAAGAAGATGGGGTGTAGCTGAGGCTGTTATGGCTGACTACATTTCAGTAGAAGGTGAAACTATTATTCCTTTTGCTAAAGGTCAAACGTTCCAATCTAAACATACTTTATTCCCAATTCCATTGAGTGCTATAGATGGTAGTGGAGGAGTAATTACACAGAATCCAGGATTCTAATCATAGAATTCCATTCAAACTATTTACTTTTAGTATTTAGCCAAAGCCCTATTATTTTAATAGGGCTTTGGTTTTTTTAATACCTTTGATTATGCAAAAAAATATATACATCTTAGCACTCTTAATCCTATGCGTATGTTGCGGAAAGAGTGAGAAAATGCAGCTTGTTGCTGCCTCCCATTCTAAAGTAGAATTCAATAATATAGTTACCGAATCTGATTCGTTAAATATTTTAATTTATGAGTATATCTACAACGGTGGAGGAGTTGCTTTGGCTGATTTTAATAAGGATGGCTTAGATGATATTTATTTTACAGGAAATGTAGTTGACAATGCACTTTACCTGAATAAAGGGAATCTTGTGTTCGAAGATATCACCAAAAAAGCGAACGTTTCCTGTTCTGGCTCATGGTCTATGGGTGTTTCGGTAATTGATATCAACAACGATGGCTGGCTGGATATGCACATTGCAGTTTCTGGTAAAGTAGATCCCGAGAAGCGTAAAAATATATTACTGGTAAATCAAGGCTTAAACGCAGAGGGTATTCCGGAGTTTACTGATATGGCTGAGTCTTATGGCTTAGCACATGATGGTTTTTCAATCAACAGTTACTTTTTTGATTATGATAAAGACGGTTTATTGGATATGTTTTTAATCAACAATCATTTCACAAATCGTGGTGATGCGTTGACTAAGAGAAGTTTTCAAGAAGACAAGAATGCACCTAATCTTAATCGTTTATTTAAGAATGTTGATGGTCAACATTTTAAGGATGTAACCCAGGAAAGTGGACTGCTGAACGATGCTTTTTCGCTTTCGGCTAATGTCTTTGATATCAATCAAGATGGCTGGGATGATATTTTCGTTTCCAATGATTTTGTAACGAGTAGCACGGCGTTTATCAACCAAAAAGATGGAACTTTTAAGGACGATATTGGATCTTACTTCAAACATCAGAGTTTCAGCTCTATGGGAGTCGATGTAGCTGATTTCAATAACGATGGGCAAGATGATGTCATTACCTTGGATATGCTTCCGCAAAGTGCAAGCCGAATCAAGCAAATGTTTCCAAAAACAAATTTTCAGTTTTATGATCTGTTGGACCTTTACAAAGAAAAGCCGCAGTATATGCGGAATTGCTTGTATGTGAATACGGACAACAATTTTAATGAAATAAGCCAACTGGCAAACGTTTACAATACGGACTGGAGCTGGTCTCCATTATTAGCCGATTTCGATGACGATGGCTATAAGGATTTATACATAACCAATGGTTTCCCAAGAGATTTAACGGATTTAGACTTTATAAATTACCGAGGTAGTTACGAGAGTATCATGGCTACTAATCAAGATTTTTTGGATATGATTCCAAGAGTTAAACTCCCCAATGTGATGTTTTTAAATTCACAAAGCAATCAATTTATTGACCAAACACAATCTTGGGAAATGAATTATGATTCCTATTCCTACGGTCAAGCCCTTGCCGATTTGGATCAGGACGGAGATTTGGATATTGTTGTGAATAATCTTAACGATACCGCTTTTATTTTCGAGAACAAACTCTCTGAAAATAACTATTTAAATGTAAAACTAGAAGGCTCCAAATTCAATAGCCAAGCATTACATGCAAAAGTTAAAATCTTTTACGGCTCTGAATTTCAGACTGCCAAAGTAAACCCGTACAGAGGCTATTTGTCCAGCACAGGGACAACGCTTCACTTCGGATTAGGTATGCGTACAGCAATCGATTCGCTTCAAATTTCTTGGAATAACAAAGAATCGAGTACTATTTTAAATCCTGCTATCAATCAACTACTAACTGTAGCCTATGATGCAAGTACCAAAGTAAATCAATCGGACACTAAAAAAACACCCAAACTATTCACTGAAGTTTCGGACATAATGGGTCTCGACTATACACACCAAGAGAATAAGAGTTACGATTTCTTTTCGCATGAATTGCAACAACGGATTTACAGTAATGAAGGCCCAGCTTTAGTTGCAGGCGATATTAATGGAAACGGCAATGAAGATGTTATTATTGGCGGGGCAAAAGATCAACCGACAGTACTGATGACTCAAGAAGGCTCAGGATTTCTGAAAACTGAACTTACTTGTATAAACACAAAGAAAGAAATTGTTGCTTTGGCTCTTTATGATGTTGATTCAGACGGAGATTTAGACCTCTATGTCGGATACGGGCATAATGGGTTAAATAAGCCTGAATTGCTTCAAGACGAAATCGCTTTGAATGATGGAGCAGGAAACTTTACCATAGCAGAAGGTGTTTTACCAAATTACAACGAAGTTACTTCTAGAATAATTCCTTTTGATGTAGATGGAGATAGTGATTTAGATCTTTTAGTAACCGCACGTGTGCGTCCTTTTAACTATCCAGAAACTCCACAAACAGTTTTGTTGATCAATGAAGCTGGGGTATATCAAGATAAAACTAAAGACTATTTACCAGATGACGGATACTTAGGTATGCTTACCGATGCTGAACTGATGGATGTTAATGGCGACGGAATGTCGGATATAATTATAACAGGAGAATGGATGGGAATCGAAGTGTTGATCCGCAAGGAAAAAAGCTTTGTACACGATGATTCGTATTTTCCTTCAAGAATAAACGGAGCTTGGAATTCCATTACAATTTCTGATTTAGATGACGATGGTGACCTAGACCTAATTGTCGGAAACCAAGGTTGGAACAATCCTTATAAAGTAACTAAAGAACTGCCGCTCCTTATGAAGTACGCAGATTTTACGGGAAATGGAAAAAATGAACCCCTTGTTTTTGCTCAGAAAGATGGTGTATATGCTCCAATTCATTTGCGCAATAATTTTCTTAATCAAATGCAGTATAAAAAGAAAGCATTTAAAAACTATACATTATACGCCAATGCTACTATTGACGATATTCTAACAGATGAAGAACAGCAAAAGGCGGAGACACTGGAAATTCATACCTATAGTTCTTCAGTTTTCGAAAACAAAGGCAACTCATTTGTTCAACACGAATTAACTGTTGAAGCACAATTCTCACCCGTATTCGACGCTATGGTAGTTGAAGTAGGCAAAGAACAGCTTAAAAAAATAGTATTGGTTGGGAACGATAATGCATACGAAGTCTTTACAGGCCCAAAAAACGGTTTTGAAGGGTTGGTGCTATCAATTGACTCTACGTTTAGCACAACTGCCGATGACAGCAGGAGTACGGGGCTTTCAGTGCCTTACTCTGCAAAGCACATGGTGAACATTAATGTTTCTAATGAAGAATTGATATTAATTTCTCAGAATAATGAAAAATTAGTATCTTTTAAAATCAATAAATAAAATATTATGGACAGAAGGAAATTTATAACGAGATCATTAACAGCAGGTGCTGGCCTTGCTTTTGTAAACCCAGCGTTTGGATCATTTACATCTGCTCAATCCGCTACTCAATCATTAGAAATTTCCCTTGCTCAATGGTCTTTACATCGCAAACTTTTTGCAGGTGATATGGATCATTTAGATTTTGCAAGAATGTCACAAGGTTTTGGATGTGTTGGATTGGAGTATGTAAATGCTTTTTTCAAAGACAAAGCAACCGATGTTTCTTATTTAAAAGAAATGAATAGCCGTGCAGAAGACCATCAGCAAAAGAACATACTCATAATGATTGATGGAGAAGGGGGTCTGGCTGAAAAAAATGTTAAGAAAAGACTTGTCAATATTGAAAACCATTACAAATGGGTTGAAGCTGCACAAGTTTTAGGATGTCATTCAATCCGAGTGAATCTAAGTGGAGGAGAAGATAGATTAGATGCTCAAAAGGCAGGTATCGATTCTTTAAATCGTTTGGCAGAATTTGCAAAATCTTATGACGTTAGTGTTTTAGTTGAAAATCACGGTGGTTTTTCTTCTGATGGAAATTGGTTGTCTAATGTAATGCAAAATGTATCCCGCGAAAATATTGGAACACTTCCAGATTTTGGAAATTTCTGCATCGAACGAAAAGAACAAGAATGTATCTCTGCTTACGACCGATACCAAGGAATGTCAGAACTTATGCCTTTTGCAAAAGCATTGAGCGCTAAGTCTCACGCATTTGATGAGCAAGGCAATGAAACTCAATCTGATTTCTTTAGAATGATTGAAATTGCCAAAAAAAATCAATACTCTGGATATGTAGGAATTGAATTTGAGGGTACTATGGATTCAGAAGAAGAAGGAATTATAAAAACTAAAAATCTTTTGGATAAAGCAATTGCTGCATCTTATTAAACCTAACGCCCAAATCATGAAACAATTTTCATTCTTATTATGCCTTTTAAGCGTTATATTTTTTACGCACTGTGAGCAACAAATTGAAACTCACCTAGAGCAGTTTCCTCTAATTCCTATTGCCAATGTTATGGAAGAGACTGGAAGTGCTTTTTTTATAAAAGACAATACGGTTTTGTATTTCGATGAACAAGATGAAGACTTGAAACGTACAGCAATCAAGCTGAAGTCAAACTGGGAAACACAAACGAACAATTCATTGTTGTTGAACGAAGGGATTCCTTTTTTGCATTCTAAGATTGAATTAATAAAAAGCGATTTTGATCAAGAAGAGGCGTATGAAATTAACATTGACAAGAAAGCTATTGTAATTCGTGCTTCAGCTGCAAGTGGTTTTTATCGAGCATTAACAAGTGTTGACCAATTACTACGTTTTCAGAAATTATCTTCTAATCTTAATTTTTTGCCAACAGGCGTTATTCGGGATGCCCCAAAGTATTCCTACCGCGGAGCGATGTTGGATGTCTCGCGTCATTTTTTCACAGTAGAAGAAGTAAAGCAATACATCGATTTATTAGCTCTTTACAAAATCAATCATTTGCATTTGCATCTGTCCGATGATCAGGGATGGAGAATTGAAATAAAATCTTGGCCCAATCTTACGGAATACGGAGGAAGATCAGAAGTAGGAGGGATGACAGGTGGATTTTATACCCAAGAAGAGTATAAGGATCTGGTAGCTTATGCACAAGATCGATTCATTACAGTAGTTCCAGAAATTGATATTCCGGGTCATACAAACGCTGCTTTAGCTTCTTATCCCGAATTAAATTGTAATGGAAAAACCGCAGAACTCTATACTGGAATTGAAGTTGGTTTCAGTACTTTATGTGTCGATAACGAAATTACTTTCCAGTTTTTAGATGACGTTATCCGAGAAATTTCTGCAATTACACCAGGAGAATACTTTCATATCGGTGGAGATGAATCGCTTTCGACTAATGAAGAAGACTACATCGTTTTTATTGATAAAACACAAGATATCGTGGAGAAATACGGTAAGAATGTGATGGGATGGGATGAAATACAATCATCGAATATTAAACCCAATACAGTCGCTCAATACTGGGCAGATGCCGATAACGCCACTGGCGCTTTGAAGAAGGGCGCAAAGGTGTTAATGTCGCCTGCGAAGTATGCTTATTTGGATATGCAATACGATAGTTTATCAACTTACGGTTTACATTGGGCTTCTTATATCAGTATAAAAAGGGGGTACGATTGGAATCCAGATGAACTTGTTGAAGGCATAACTGGTGAAAATATTATAGGTGTTGAAGCTCCACTTTGGAGTGAAACCATATCGAACTTTGAAGAATTATCTTATTTAGCTTTCCCACGCCTTTTAGGGTATGCAGAAATTGGATGGTCGAAGACCGAGCAACGGGAATGGGATACTTACCAAAAAAGACTTATTGAACATGGAGTTTTATTAGACTCAATGTCCATAAAGTACTACCATTCTCCAAATATTCCTTGGAAAAAGTAAATTGATTTACTAAAAGAAATATTGTTTAAAAGCTTCAATTGCCTCATATTCAGCCAAACCTAGTTGGTTGTATATCGAGGCAGTTTTTTGATTACGCTGTTCGGCACGTACCCAAAATTCTCGATTGTCTTTCCCCTGAAACATAACTTTGTCTTTCTGAGACTGATGAAAGAGAATTGCATTCCGTTTTTGAATCACCTGATCTGGGCTCAAAGGAACTGCCATTTCAATATCTTCGATGTCCCATTCTTGCCATGCTCCACGATACAACCAAACACGACAATCGTCCATGTATGCTTTTACTTTAATATCTTCTATTACTTTAAAAATAATATTTAAACAAGCTCTATGTGTTCCGTGTGGATCTGCCAAGTCACCCGCTGCAAAGATTTGATGGGGTTTAATTTCATCAATTAGATCTTGTGTGATTTTGAAGTCAACTGCACTGGGTTCGTTTTTTATAATTTTACCCGTTTCATAAAAGGGAAGATTGAGGAAATGTAGTTGCTCAGTTGGTAGTTTAAGGAAACGTGCTGCAGCAAGGCATTCACTTCTCCTAACAGCAGCTTTTACACTTAAAACATCTTTTGATATTTTAATGCTATCAGAATTAAAACTCTTTTTTAACCCCTCTAGCTGGTCCGTATTGCCTTGATTTTTCAGGAAAGAATTCTCCGCTACTTCGATGAATTTTAATGCTTCTTGGTCAGTTACAGCAATGTTCCCCGAAGTTTGATAGGCAACGTGCACTTCATGCCCTTGGTCAATTAGCCGTGCGAATGTACCTCCCATGGAGATTACATCATCATCGGGATGTGGACTGAAGATTAAAACTCTCTTTTTTGCTGGATTTGCACGTTCTGGTCGATTACTATCATCGTGGTTTGGTTTTCCACCCGGCCATCCAGTAATGGTATGCTGTAGTTGATTGAACATTTTAATATTCAATTCATACGGTTGCCCTTGTGATGCAATTAAACTCGAGAGACCATGTTCATTATAATCTCGATTTGTAAGTTTTAAAAGCGGTTTTTGAGTCTGATTACTCAGCCAAACGATTGCTTTTTTCACTAAATTTTCAGTCCATTCACACTCTCTAACGAGCCATGGAGTTTTGTGTTTTGTGAGTTCTGCACTAGCTTCTTCATCCAATATAAAGGTACAATTGGGATGCTTCTGTAAAAATGTCGCAGGATATAAACTTGTAATTTCTTTTTCAATGGTTAGTGCTACAACATCGGCTTTCTTATGTCCCCATCCTAAAAGTACAACTCGCTTTGCTTTGAGTATGGAGCCAATTCCCATGGTTATGGCCTTTATAGGCACAAAATTTAATCCGTTAAAGTCACCTGCTGCATCCTCACGTGTAATTGGATCAAGTGCAATGATTCTCGTAATTGAATTTATATGCGATCCAGGTTCGTTAAAACCAATATGTGCCGTTCTACCAATTCCCAATAGTTGAAAATCAATGCCACCAAAAGATTCAATCTTTGCTTCGTACGCACTACAAAATGCGACAACATCTTCTTCTTTAATATCGCCTTTAGGAATGTAAATCTGATCTTTCGGGATATCAATATGATCGAATAAATGGGTATGCATAAAGCTATGGTAGCTTTGTTTATCCTCGGCTTTCAAACCAAAATATTCATCTAAGTTAAATGAAACAACATTTTTAAAACTCAATCCTTCTTCTTTATGCAGGCGAACAAGTTCTTTATAAACTCCAATAGGAGATGAGCCAGTTGCAAGCCCCAATACATAGTGTTTAGCTTTGCAGCCTCGAATTGCTTCTGCAATTTCTTGAGCTACAAGCGCATCTGCTTCCGATGCATTTTTAAATGTTATGTTGTGTATTTTCTCAAATCGAGATACTTCTTTTCTTCCAGGGAGCTGGAAGGCAAGTTTGTTTTGGTTGGTTGTATTAGACTTCATTGAAAGAGGTGACGTTTATTTTGATTGACGATTTAATAATATAGTGTTATGATAAAGCGATAAATAAGATATACTCCGCTAATAGACCATACCCACCATCTGTTTTTGAGATACCATTCCATTGGTTTAATTTTTTTTAATATACTACTTTCTACTTCAGCCACAAACATTTCTGGAATATGAAATTATGTTTGCACATAAAAATAAAATGTTGAATAGATTTTTTTCAAAAAAAAAGACTCTAACAAAGAGTCTTTAAATTATATATCATTGAAGCTAAACTGAACAACTCATATCCATCCCACAACATTGTGGAGATTTAATTTTTCCTTCACATTTTGGACATTGGGATATTTGAACCGAACTGCCATCTTCTAGTTGAAGCATTCCATTTACTAGTGGTTCATTGCAGGTTGCGCAACTAGCATTTACAGCCATGTCACATTTTTCACATTTGTACGTTTCCATAAGATTTGTTTTTAGATCTTAAATGTAAGAATTAATTGATTATGCTTCAAAAATAATTAAATTTTAATATACTCATAATCAGTTGTAAAGCTTTGCGTCTGATCGAATTTTTTAGATTCTTTCTTTGATTTCGACGATAAGCAAAATGGCTAAACAAAATAAAAATGTAACTACTACAATACCTCCAACTCCCATAACTGTGTTTTTAATTTAAACAAATATAGTCAAACCGTTACTTAATCTTTTATAAGAAGTTTAGAAATAACACAGGATTTACAAACCATAGGATTTCCTCGATTAGTCAATCAAGTATTGGAATTTTATAAATAATTGTGATCTGTTAAATTGCAGAATTTGAAAATGAGCATCTTCTAGATTTTCTAATGTAGTCTGATTCCCTCCAAAATAAAAAATGGTCGACGGATTGGGATTCCATTGCACTAGGGGTTGAATGAAAAACTGATCTCTAAAACTATTTTTCTCTGTAATTATACGAATATTAAATGCTTGGTTGAACTGATAACGAATACTCAGACGAGCAATCGACCCTTTGAAGTAATCTGAATTTTCGTTTGTACGCCCTAAACGTGAATACCTCCATGACGGGTTGATGTTGATGTTATCGTTTACTTGAATACCAAACGTAAGGAATGCAGAACGAAGTATGCCAACCTCTGGAGTCAATTCATTAACAGAAAGATCTTTTCCTGCAACTAAATTTAAATTAAAATTAAAGAGTTCGGATGGTGAACCTGAGATGCTGAATTCGTGGGTCGGCAAATCGGTATACCGAATTCCTAAAAATGTTTTTACTGCATCATAGTCAACCGTATACTTAAGCTCTGTTTGACCAAAGGTTTTGAGAAAAGCAAAGAAATCGATACTGAAATTTTTATATAAATCTTCGAAGGTATATACTACATCTATTTTAGTTCCAAACCCAAAGGATTGTAGTCCAGGTTTATTAATTATGTTTTGATATTGATGAAATACAGTCCCCCAGCGGCGATTGTTTTTTACTACAAAGCCAACATCTGCTCTATATTGTGGTGAAATGTTTCGATAAAAAAAGTAACTCTGCCAGTGTTCCGTATTTCTGTAGAGCTGAACATACAAAGCATCACCGTTAATTTTATCACCATCTAAAGCAATGGTTCTTCCTTGGATTTTTTCGTCAGTTTCGATCCAATTTTGAATCGGTTCTTTGTTGACGTTTTTAAACATTTCAAAACTTAAACGCCATTTTTTATTCAGTAAAAAAAGACCATCAACTCCAACTAAGTGACCGTATCCACCGCCATCATAAAAACGACTCGTTAGTAAGGCGCCAAACCGAGATTTATTACTCAACAGGTTTTGATAGCGCAAAATATTTACAAGACTTTTGCCACCATTTCCCATATAGGATCGATCTTCTCCTCCTACCAGATAGGGCGTTGCATTATCAAGAGCATTCAGGGCAAAGAAGCGTGATTTTTTTCCTTGGCTAATGATTTTAGATGCAACTATAGGCTCTGCAATTGATCGAGAATTAAATGCTCCATCAGTAAAATTAACAAGGTCTGCTCCACGATTAAAAAAGGGTCTTCGTTCGGGGTATAATAGAGAAAAAGAGGAATTCACATCAATCTGAGATACATCTGCTTCTACTTGCGAAAAGTCAGGATTAATAGTAACCTCTAAACTGGTGTTTTTATTCAAATCCAAGTTTACACCTAAACCAACATTAATATTTGGCTTTCCATATTGAAGCTTTTCATCTGAAGTAGATCGTTCTCCGCTGATGTTACTTGAGAAATAGGGTAAAAATTCCAAACGTTTATCAATTTTTATATCCTTTAGAACCAATCGATCTGTGGTTTGACAAACTACGCAAGAATTATCTCGATCTCGAGGTTGGCTACTCACTTCTATTACATTTCCGTTTTCAAAATACCGTTGGTAAAAATTGATGTGCCACGTTTGATCTTTTCCGTTAGGAAAAGGAATTTCTGAAAAGGGGATTTTCATTTCAACCTGATAACCATCAGATACTATACTCCCTTTTGATTCGAAATTCATATTGAAACTACTGTCATAGCGATCCTCGTCTTTAAGCGCATTTACTTGCTTTACATCATATTGACTACCTAGAGCGTTTACAGCTAATCCTAGGTTGTTACGTGCGTCTGCATAAGGATCTAGACGCACTAAAAAAACATCATCGTTCCATATGTTATCATCATCTCTGGGTCGGAGGGAAGCTCTAATGTTGGAGGGATCGTCTTTGGTGTAAACGCCAATAAAAAGATATAAATCTGAATAGGTAACATAGGCTATGGTTTCTTTCCTCGCAGTTTCATTATTAGCTGGAGAAAATTCAATATCAAGGGGTATTTCAACAGCATGTTGCCATTCGTCTGGTGCAAGTAATCCATCAATATTGATTTTAGATTCTGCTGATTTTATAGGAGTAAACGTTTCTTGTGCCACACTAGTGAAACTAACCAAGAATAGACTGAAAAGAACGAATACTTTCATTTAATGTAATCTGTAATAAAGATGATCTATTGATTTTTTTAAAAAAAATAAAGGTAAGCTAATATTGAATACCTGTTGTTGTTTTTAGGCTTTGTGATTGTTAAAAACAATAGATCTATTGTTTTTTTATGGTTTTTAGTTTAAATTATTTTAATTTTCAATATTATTATACTCACTATAAATATTTAAATTGATGTCATATAAAATCTTCACTGCTAGCGATTTTATTCATGAACTAAAAAACAATCTCCCACAAGTAAAACACTCGTTGCAGTTGTTTATTGCTGAGCATGATTTCTATGCCATTTCGGATCAAATTTTAGATTGTCTATCTAATAACATTACTCTTGACATCGTAATTTCTTCATTAAATAATAAAAAGTCGCTTCGTCTGGTGAATTTATTCAATCGAATTGTACAATTTGGTGGCTCAGTATATTGGAAAGTAGATCATAACCTTTATCAAAATGTAGTTCACTTCATGATTATAGATAAAACGTTTATAATAAATAAAACAGATTATTATTCAGGACAGTCAGATGAAGAGAAGGTAAAACATCTGAATAATTTATTTGATGGATTTAGATTGGATTCATCAGAAATTCACCTTTTGACAGGACCTATAGCTATTAAACTTGAAGTGAATAACACCTTTGTAGACAAAGGACAATATGTTACTATATCATGGAACGTTGAAAATGCCCACGAAATCTCTTTATTGGGGATAAAGGATAACTTAGAGAAGAAAGGAACTACTGAATTATTGATTAAAGAAGATATTGTTATTAAACTTGAAGCTCGAAATAGAGAACACAAGGTTTCTAAACAAGTAATAATAAAAGTTGTCAAAGAACCAGTTATTGATTTCTCCGTAGAAGCCTTAGACCCTTTCCTCGAGGAGTATATTGTTCTAAGAGGTGTTGGCTTAAATCGTGAGGAGTATTATGCTTTTTATGATCAAAGGATAAAGTTGTCCTGGAATGTATCCGGTTTGGGCAATTTTAGCGAAGCCACCTTAGGAGAACTTCCATTAGTAGGTGAACATGTTTCTACATTATCTCAATTGATTTTATTTGAATTTTTATTTGATTCAATTTATGGATCCATAAAAAAGAGAATTATCCTTCAGCCAGTAGAAGATGAAACAAAAAAAGCAGAAATAAATAAACCAATAAATAAAGTAACACGTTTAGCAAAAATATTTAGTAATTTTAAGAAAATATTAAATTAACTTTATTTTAAGTTAATTGACAACACTATTTTTATTAGAAAAAGGTTATTCACAAAATGAATATAAAAAAGCTAAATTTATTAGAGCTATTTTTTATCAGGTGTTCTGGTGCGAGTATATCAATCATTAATGTTTGCCCGGAGTTTGAGAAAATAAAATATGTCAGTATTGGTGCTACTATTTTTTTCACTTCTCTACTTGCTTTTATTTCTTCATTTTATGGTTTATCTCAAATCTTTGATTCCTATCTATTAATTTTCCCTCTTGCTGTTTTTTGGGGATTAATAATTTTTAATTTAGATCGATACATCGTTCAGAGCCTCCGCCCAGGGGATTCTAAGTACAACAACCTAATCCTATCGATCCCGAGAATAATTTTAGCTGTATTGGTTGCTGTGATAATATCGAAGCCCTTAGAAGTTAAGTTGTTTGAGGATGAAATTAATGCCTATCTCAATCAACAGAAAATCGATAATACATTTTCTATAGAACAGCGTTATAATGACGATATAGCTGTATTGAATAGTCAGAAATTGAAGTATGAAGAGGGCTTTGAAAGCAAACTTGAGCTCAGGAATCGGTATTATGAAGATTATTTGTGTGAGTGCAATGGGAGTTGCGGAACAAAACGAAAGGGTAGAGGGATTGAATGTGAAGAACGGAAGTTGAAATACGAATTATATTCAAAAGAACTCGAAATTGAAAGAGCCAAAAAAGAAAGTTTGATAGATGCTATATCCATTAAGGAGAATAATATTTATCAAAAAATGTCTGCTGACAGAGCGGTGGTTATGTCCAGCTTCAATATTGGTTTTTTCGATAGAATAACGGCTTTAAATGAAGTTGGTAATGTGTCTTCTATCTTTATTATGTTAATCTTTATTCTAATTGAAACTGCCCCGTTACTGACGAAACTTTTATCAAAAAAGGGCCCCTATGACAATTTAGTAATGCAAGCAGAATTTGAATTTGAAACAAACTTCTTGAAGGTTAGAGATTTCAATATAAATCAGAGAGAAAAAAATGTACATTTAAATAAAATATCATCTGATTTGGAAATCAAATCCAAAGAGACTCAGATTAAAAAAGAAATGCGTGACAAAACATTACAACGATATGAGCAAATAAGTAAAGGCTCAAATCCTATAACCGACAATTAACTATTATTATGACGACTAGAGTATTAATGTTATTTTTGGCCAGCGTTGTTTTGTATTCTTGTGGGTCGACTATACAAACCTTTGAAGAAGCTTTGAATTCTGAAATTGAATCAACCCCAATTATTCCTCTAGCAATTGATGGTATAAAGGATGAGTTAGATAGCGATCTTTTGGATAACAAGTTCATTGTCGAATATAGTAGCTTAGAAAACCCTCTTTATAACGACAAGCTTGATAGTATATATGAGGTTCTAAAAAACGAAAAGTCTATCTTATTGGATCTTGCAGATAAGCAATTGTATTTGGATTTACTATCAAGATACAATGCGGATACTACTTACTTAACCAACATTTATATGAAGACCCCAAAGAGTGGTCTACCGGTAACATATGTTTATGATGTCAAGAAAAATGACCTTGTTTTTTATACGATCGAAAATTTAGGTAGAAATAATATTGAAGAAGTATCAATTTTAGAAGGAGCTACTTACCGGTATGTAAAACAAAACTTACTCAAGAAAAAGAAAGAAACGGGTACGATAAAAATAATTGATGATAATTCCCTTTCACTAAATATCAGCAACGATAATTTTTTGAAAAATAAAGGCCTCATGAGTTCAAAGGTCAAAATTCAATTAAAAAAGATATCACCGTTAAAAATTGATTATGAGGAAGTTATCGATAGTATTTTAGAGGTAAATAGCCTTGTTGATACTGTTTATGATACGATATACAAATCTAAATTTGATGCATCAGTAAAGCTTTTCCCTACGTTAAATATCACAGAACAAAGTAAATTGGTTGTTCCTGTTGATGTCGATTTAACAGAAAACGAGCTTGTAGGATGGGGATACTGGGTAGGTCTAAACCGATTCAATTCAATTATTTGGGAATCAGATCAAGAAAATGACATGATCGATTTTGCACGCCAAGAATTTTTTGGTTTTGATAACGATGTTTTATTGCAAACTTCTGAAAACGAAAATATAAAATTAAAAATCAACGACCTGAGTTTAGATACACGATCGTTGAATTACAATGTAAATTATGCCTTTTATAAAGCGGACCGTAAAATTCAGAAATCTGAACGAAGAGCAGAAATTGTAATAAGTAATTTATCTTATATATATGAATATAAACTTCAATTAGCTCTTGTTTCTGTGTTCCTTAAAGAGAGACAAGTTTTAGTTGACAAAGAAATTTTCATCAAAAAAAAATTTATTAAACTAACAATGAACGACGATGAATAAAGTATCAAAAATAGTATATACATTACTCGTTCTGTTTTCTTTTTCTATACTTGACTCTTGTACTTACGTTAAGAAAGCTGATTCTGCAGTTCGGAAAACATTTGGTACTGCAAATAGGTTCAAACGCCAAAAGTCATTATACACTAGAAGATTAGGTTTAAACAACAAAAAAGGAGCGGATAATCCTGATGGTGAAGATCAAATGCAGAGAAATCCTATTCAACAAAAAAATATCATTAATGATTATGGCTATATTTTTGAAGGTTTAAATGGTTTTGACCCTGGCTACGTTGTCAACTACAATAATAATGATAGCGTTTCTAATGTTTTTGAAATCAGCAACCAAGCTTTCAAGACAATTGAAGCTAACCGTGAAGTTTTTGGATGGCATCCTCATTGGATGGGATCGAGCTGGAAAAAATATCCTTTTGAGCTGTTATCCACCATTGCATATTTTTCATACAACGTCAATTCTAGAACTGGTTTAAGTCAAAATCCAAAACAAATTGAGGATTGGAAAACAACTGAATTAATTGCAGTAGCTCAAGAGAAGAACACAAGAGTTCTTTTAACGGTTTCATTACACGGAAAAAATAATAACGCCCGCTTTCTTTCAAATGAACTTTTGTGGAATAATCTTTATGAAGATGTTGGAAAGTTAGTATTAGATAGATATGCTGATGGTATCGATATTAATTTTGAAGATATTCCAGATGATTTGAAGAATGAATTCACACGGTTTGTATCGAATTTCAGGAAATCACTCGGGATGAAGTTTAAAAATAACAACCGCGAAGCTCCTTATATTTCACTTACCCTACCTGCTCATAAGGATCGTGAGAATTTCAATGTCGAAAAACTTGAATCTGAAGTTGATTTGTTCGTCATCATGGGTTACGATTATAATAGCACTTCTGACCCAGATGCAGTATCGCCATTACAATCAGAAGGAATCTTTAGCTTGACCAATACGATAGCTTATTTTAAAGCGGTTAATCTAAATCTCAGCAAGACAATTTTAGCACTTCCGTATTATGGAATTCTTTGGGATATTTCCATAAAAAAAGATGAATCAATTGAGGCTGTAGTTGAAAGAAAGCTGACTTACAGTGAGATTAAAAATCTTTTTTTAGAAAACCCGGATATAAAAGCTGAAGTTGATTTAGATCCGATCTCTATGAGTAAAGTATATAGAGCAGCTTTTGACGACTATAGTATAAAAGAAATTCACTTTGATGATGTGTTTACCTTATCCAAAAAGTATGACTATGCTATGGTTAACGGTATGAGAGGAATAGGTGTTTGGGCTCTGGGTTATGATAACGGAAGTACTGAATTATGGAACCTTATTGAACGATACTTTTCAACGGATAAAATAAAATTCAATGACCCAATTTTAGAAGCGAATGGTTTTCCAATTCGATTCGCAAAAAATTTGGTTCAAAACAAGGACGTATTTATTGCAATGATAATATACTTTGTTATGGCTGTAATTTTAGCATTTGTATTGTTATTATCCGATTGGAGGATTAGAGATTCTATAATGAGAAGTAAAATCAATCAGATAATCGTTATTTTCATAGGCTTTACCTTGCTAATTCCTTTGATCGTTTTTATTAAAGAAATTTTAAACAAAGCTGGTTACTATGTGAATTCAAGTGGGGAAGTATTTCTTGGCTTTTTTACAGGATTAGTGGTTTTTTTCCTTGCTACTAGAATGAAATTTGATAGAATAATTGAGAAACCTTAAAAAACAATGAAAGCAATTATCCTTAGAGAATTATTTTGGCTAGTAATAAGTACAGTTTTATCCTTAGTTCTGTCATTTGTGTTTTTAGAACTTCTAGAATTGACTTCTTCTGAAAGGAGTTTAAAACCTATAGAAAAAGTTTTTTCTGTACAGTTGTACTTAATTGGCTGTTTTCTTTCATTCATAGCAATTTACATAGTACGCGTAATTATTTCAGCAATCAAAATGTTTACACAATAAAGAACGATGATTCACAATATTATAACTTCTATTGCCGGTAGAGTAAATCAGTACATTAAAAATAAATTGTCAATTGATGAGGATATTATTATTGTCAGAAGCCTCGTGGATGCTAAAGGTAATGTAAGCCAAGGGATAGAAAACAAGATCGTTGTGTTCCTCCTTAGTTTCGAAGAAGAAAAGCTTGCAAAAAATTTAACAACTGCAAATTCCATTAATAACCATTCAGTTAATATCAACATCAACATCATGTTTGCTGCATATTTTAGTGATGTTAATTATGTTGAGTCTTTGCGGCATGTTTCGTTAGTTATTGACTTTTTTCAACGCAACCCTATCTTTAGGTCTTCAAACACACCCGGACTGCCCCTAAGTGTTCCAAAACTTCATGTCGAGTTGTACAACTTAAATATGCCAGATACAATGCGTTTATGGGGTGCAATTGGGACTAAATATATACCTTCTTGTGCATACAGAATTAAACAAGTAGTATTTGATAGTGATACTGTAATAGAAGATACTCCACCAATATTAGGTAGTTAAAATAACAAACAAATTATACTAGACTCATGTACAATCAAATTAATTATAAATCTAACTACAAGAAAATTGTTGAGATTCAAATTAAGCATGACTTTTTTAAAAATAATAATTGTAGCACTTTTGAAATTCGACCTGATATTGAAACTCAAGATTTGTTTAGAAACTATGGGATTATTTTTAAAAAAACCTCCAATGGTTTTGTTCTTATTTCAAGTGGGGAGCTCAGATATTCTAGTGGATCTTTTAGTGGCCCAATTAACCTGAGGTTTTCTTTAAAAAACAATGACCCATTGTTTTTAAATTACACCAACCTGTCTTTAGAAAATGGGAATCATTTTGTTTTTAAAAATAGGGGAGACGATGAATTGCTTCATGAATCAGAATTTGTTGATCAGAGTACTGTCTCTGGATTTAGTGATGAACTTTTTTCGAGCGAAATTGTTATTATAATCAATAATGAAAATGAGTTTTTTGGTAATGGTTCTGAGGAGTCTACTGCAGATTCTAAACAATATCAAATAAAATTTACTTCTAGAGTAGTTACTGTGAGGTATAATTTTTACAGTAGTAATGAAGCGTTTGATTTTGTAGATTACTATGTTACCGATGAGGAGAATACACTTAAGATCAATACGATTGAAGAACGACAGCTGGCTAGTGGTAAAAATGTTTTCTGTATTCAACAAATTGATCCTGTAAAGTGTTCCCAGTTTTATGACGAAACTTTTTTTTTAAAGAAAAAAGATAACTTTCTCAATACCTTTTCAATACAATTACCCAGTCTAGATCCTAAAAACATATCCAATGTACTTGCTAAACAAAAGTATTTTGCGGAAATTTATGTTGGTATGGATTAATTAACTATCTTAGTAAACAATCTATATTTAAATAAAAAATTTTATGGCTTCTAATTTAGCAACACCCGGAGTTTACGTAGAAGAAAAAAGTTCATTTGGAACTTCGGTAGTGCCAGTACCAACTGCTATTCCCGCTTTTATTGGATACACAGGCAAAGCCCTTCGTGGCACCAAGTCTTTATTGAACGTTCCAACAAGGATATCCAGCTTTGGAGAATTTGTTGAACTTTTTGGTGGCGCACCAAAAACTTTGTTTAGTATTTCTCCACTTTCTTCTGGTGCACCTCAGCCAAAAGCTGATGACAAAGCTCCAAAACCTGCAAAAGGCAATGCAGCAACTAGTGAATATTCATTACAAATGGATTTAGCTACCCGATATCTGTTATACGATTCATTAAGGTTGTTTTTCGTTAACGGCGGATCCGATTGTTATATAGTTTCTGTAGGTAGTTATTCGGATAAGATTACTGCAAAAGATTTAAATGATGTAGCTGTAGGTGGTGGACTTTCGGCTTTAGAAAAATATATTGAACCAACAATTGTTGTTATTCCTGAAGCTGTTTTGCTTAACGAAGCAGAATGTTTTGCAACACAAGCAGCAATGCTAATGCATTGTGGTTACAAAATGCAAAACCGTTTTGCAATCCTTGATGTTTTTAATGGAAATACGGAGCGAACATTCGATAACAAAGATGTCGTAAACAAGTTTAGAGAAGGTGTAGGTTCAAATTTCCTCGCATGGGGTGCAGCTTATTACCCATATATCAATACAACTATTGTTGGATCATCTGAAATTGATTACACACGTGTAAGTAATTCTAGTGGTTTAATTGATATTCTAAATGCTGAAGTCGATGAGAATCTTGCATCTGATAATATCTCTGCAGCGAAAGCTCAGGGTATTAAAAATGAAATTGCCAAAATTGCTTCGACTACGGAACCTGATTTAATTAAATCATTGCATGCTACTTTAACAGTAATTAGCCCAAAGCTTAATTCAATATTAGCAGATATTGCAGAAGGCCTCAATACATTGCCTCCAAGTGCTGCAATGGCCGGTTTATACTCTATGGTAGACCAAACTGTAAACGTTGCTAAATCGCCAGCTAATATTAGTTTAGGATCAGTAATTTCTCCAACGGTTAATATCAACAACGAAAACCAAGAAGAACTTAATTTACCTCTAAACGGAAAGGCAATAAACGCTATTAGAAGTTTCTCTGGTAAGGGTACTTTGGTATGGGGAGCTAGAACATTAGAAGGAAATTCAAAAGACTTCAGATATATCAGTGTTCGAAGAACGATGACTTTCCTAGAGCAAAGCATTAAATTTGCTGCTGAGTCATTTGTTTTTTCACCAAACAACTCAACAACATGGTCAAGTTTAAGATCAACTGTTTATAGCTTTTTAAACAACCAATGGGCTTCTGGAATACTTGTAGGTTCAACACCAGACGATGCGTTTAGCATTGAAATTGGTTTGGGCTCAACAATGACTTCAACTGATATTCTAGATGGAGTTCTTAAAATGACAATCAAAGTTGCCATTGTAAGACCAGCTGAATTCATTGTAATTACTTTTGAACAGCAACAACAAAAATCATAAATTAAATAATTTAAAAAACATATATTATGGCAGTACCAGTAGCAGGCTCAGGGGGAGAACAAGATCAGTATTGGCCCTTACCTAAGTTTTATTTTTCAGTTGATATAGGTGATTTTACCGATTTGCCTTTTCAGGAAGTATCCGGGTTAGATGTAGAAACTGAAGCAATCGAATACAGACATGGAAATAGCAGCGTAATGAGCGCTATTAAAATGCCTGGTATGTTTAAGTTTTCCGATGTAACCTTTAAGAAAGGTGTTTTTTCCGGAGATAATCAATTCTATGACTGGATTTCTTCAATCTCTTTGAACACGTTTGAACGCGTTACAATCACAATAAGACTTCTTGATGAAGATGGAGCGCCATCTATGACATGGACTTTGCTAAATGCATTTCCATTGAAGGTAACTCCTACAGATATGAATTCTCAATCGTCTGAAGCAGGTATAGAAACTATTGTTTTTGCTCACGAGGGATTAGTGTCAGCTGCCGAGTAAATACACTTAAATAGTAATCCATACGCTCAATGATGAAATCTATAGATACATCATTGAGCGTTTTTTTTTGCATTAATATGGAATACTGATCTTTTATTAAGTTGATTTTATTCAGATGTGTATCATTTGTAATAGTCAACGTTGATTCTTTTGAAAATGTAAGTGCATAATAATAGTCATCGTAGGTCATAAAATCTAGGTTTAAAATATGAGTGTCTATTCCTTTGAATAAATTCATATACTTTTCCGATTCTATTTGATTATCATCCTCATTTTTAATAATCAAAATCACTTTATTAGTCCCTCGATTTCTAATTATACGATCTATCAGACGTAAAATAACTTCTGAAGTGGGTGTATATTCTGAGAAACTTAGATATACGAATATTGAGGTATTCTTATCTAATAATTTTTGATCATTACTCTGAAGAAGCCAATTGATTACCTTTTTGGTGCTTTTTAATTTTACTTCATCTAAATAAACGTTAGGCTTTAGGTCGAATTGTTGTTCTTCCTTGATTACTTTCTTGAGAATTATTTCAGCAATTTGAGTTTCAAAGTCTAATGCGCCAAGTTTCCTGTATTTTTTCAGCTCATTTTTTCCTATTGATGCTTTTTTCTTGCCTGAGATGGCCCAATAATAGAGTTTGTTTAACCCTGTGATTCCAATACCAACAATTAAATCATATCTATTTTCTTTTCTTTTCCAAAGTTTATCAATCGCTAGACTTGTCCTAACCTCCCTAAAGTGTGTTGTTTTAAGAAAAACATGTTCATGCACTAACAAAGAATTGCACACTAAATCGATTTCAAGTGCAAGATTTGAGTGTACATTTTCAAGATTCTGACAAATCAAGTCAATACTAATTGACCTATTCGAGTCAATACTATTGTTGTTTAGAATAAGAATTTTCACGTAAAGTATTTGTTTAATGAAATCGAGTTAAAGGCTAGTATATTTCTTTGCGTATAACTGCTTGATTCTATCAAATGTGTTTTCTAAATCAAGATCCCAATAAACAAGATTTCCAGAACTATCAGCAGTTACAAAATATTGAATTCCTTGATAGGTGAATGATTCAATCACGTTACCGAAAATTTTCTCTCCAAAATTAATACTAACCGGCGTTTTCATTTTCTTTTCATCAGCTGCATTTTCAGAATATGAAAGTATGGTTAAATCACCATTTTTGGTAAGTGTGTATAAAGTATTGTTATCAAAGAGTATGTCACTAACTTGACTGAAATTTGCGCGTTTAGATCTTAGATATCGTAGTTTTTTATTTTTATTGTATTCATAAATATAAACGGACCCTTCCTTGGTTCCAACAAAAATAGTATTGTTATAGAACTCTATTTCAACTGCAGTTTCATTTACTATGTTTAATAATTTATTATTGAATTTTAATAATTTCTCAGCCTCCAAATCAAACAAAATGACATTACCCATACTTGTTGCAAGAAAAAAGGTGTTTGATGTTTCTGAATAGGACATACTAACAATGATTTCATCAGTTTCCAAATTATTTAATTCGAACTTATTAGTAAAAGCTTTTTTTCCATCATTAATCTTGTCAAAATCAATAACGATCAATTCTTTTTCTAAGCTGGCAATCAGCATCCTGTTTTTACTACTGTATTCAACAAAATTAATTCCCTTTACAAAGGTATTTGTAATTGTCTTTATTACTTTCCCTGGCTTCCAGCCTTTTGACTTAAAAATTTTTGTCTTTTCATTTGTGTCAAGCTTTATTAACCATAGAGAGCTATCCTCAAGTCCAACTGCTACAATATTCTCGCTAATAAATTCCAATGCATTTATTGGTGATTTGAAGGTTGCTTTTTTTTGAAGTCCAACAATCCCATCATTTACTGATTTTAAAGATGTAAATAGTGTTTTTGATTCCCCGCCAGTTGTGATTTTTCCACCTTTGGAAATGTTCAATGCACGTAGGGGAAGTTTATTTTCTTTTAATAAGTCAAATTGCTCAATTTCGGCATATTGTTTCTTGCCATTTAGTTTTGCCAATAGGTTGATGGAAATTTGTCTTAAATCATCAACATCATAATCTAGGTTTAGTTTTTCACCTAATTCTTTAATACTCTCATAGAGTTCAATTGAGGAAGCAGCTAGTTTCCCCAACAAGGCTCTATCATATTCATTTAAAGTTGTGTTATTTAATGTGTAAAGAACACTAGATATGGATTCTTTTAACTCTATAAAATCTTGTGCGTTTGATGCTTTTTCAGTTTGTATCCCAGCAATCGCTATGATTTCTTCTGCTCGAATACTATCCTTAATGATTCGAATTCTTTTGGATTCTAATTTTTCTCCTTGCTCTTCAATTAATGATTTTAATGATATCATTTTTTGTTGTGACAGCAACTGTTTTTTCACCATATTCAGGCGAAGCTGCTGTTCTTCATCTCTCTTGATATTACTGAGACTGTCTTTAATTCTGAGGGAAATAATATCTTTATTTAGTAATTCAATTTTCTTTTTTTCTTGAACGGCAATCGCTTCTTTTGCTGTCATTTCAAGTGCAAACATTTCCTGCTTTTCAGCTTCGATATGGCGCTCATACCCAATAGTTATCATGGATATAAATACAATTACTATTACACTCCACTGGAATTTAAGAGCACGTTTCTTTGCAATTTTAACGTCCTTTTTTATGCTCTCTTGTTTTTTCTGCTCTGCATTATGAACATTTTGACTTTCTTTTATGTAATGTATTGTTTTGTAGAAGTCTAACGTATACTTTTTTGACCAACGTTCATTGATTAGTTCATTGTGTCGCCAATTCTCTGCAATTTCGAGTGAGTTTGCTGTTAACAAGCTTTCCTTGGGATACTTTTTCGATTTGTCATTATTCAGTTTGAAGATTGAATAATTTAGTTTCTCATCGTCTTGCCACGATTTATACCTTTCCCAAGTGAATATTGCATGATATTTAAGTGTAATGATATCACTTTTGTTATAGTGGTTTTGATTATTAGGATCACTGCCATTAATAACACTCTTGAATAGATCTAAAGAATGGCCAAAAATTGTTCTAATTTTTTTAATTAGAGGCGATATTACGTCTTTTGAATTTGAAGCATATTCATAAATATAGTCAATACTTTGATATGAAATTTCACCGTCAATTGGATCACCAGATGAAACACTTCTCATGATCAGCTCGAAGCACTTTTTCTCTGCATCCGTAAGACCATTGAAGAACGATTCAATCTCATTTTCAAAATGAGAAGTAAAGTCACCGATTCCTGCCAAGTCTGAGGTATCTAAAAACAACACCTCTTTATTGACTTCATTGGCATAAGAATGGTATATTGAGCAAAAATAAAGGTTTATATTGGGTAGGAGGGATGGATTTGCTTTCAAGGCGTCACCCAAGTTTTCCATTAAATCATCAGAAAGTTGAACGTTCTTTTTATGAAATGTTTTTTCTACAATATCTTTAACACTGTTAGTTCCTAGTTTTGGTAAAGTATATTGTGAATAGTTTAATAACTCTGTAAAGCGATCGTAGGAATTGAGTTTACTGATAAAATCAGTTTGTATAACGATTATGAAGTAGATCGCGGTTTCTTTATATCTACTTGTACTGTAGATTAAGTCAAATAAAACGTTGTCGTCCAAGGATTCTTTTGAATCAAAAAACTGAGTGTATTTAAAAAGATCCTCAAGTTGGTCAATAACAATTAAAAGGTTTTTTTTCTCATAGATTTCTGAGTTTCCAAAAATCTCTATGAGCCCTAAATCCTTTTTTTCTTCAATTATACGGGTATAATTCTTGTGGTCAGTTGTTTTTGATTTACCATTTGTGTACAATACCCCCGAGTCGGAGAGTGAGTGACACAGGTTTTCAATCGGAGATATACCCGGTCTTAAGCTGCAAACAACCCAGTCTTTGCCAGATTGACCTGAAAATTTATTTTTTAGTTTTGGAATTACTCCAGCATTAATCAAAGATGTTTTTCCTGCGCCATTTTCTCCAGAAACAGTTACGACTTTGTATCGTTGTAAAATACTCAGTACATCTTCAATTTCTCTTTCTCGAGCATAAAAAGATGACGATTCTGATTCTTGATAGGGCTGAATCCCTGGGAATGGTGAAGTATTTTTTCCTTTTAATGACATTTAATAAATATATAATATATTCTTCGCATATCAAATAAATTACCTCATGCTTTATGTTTTTATTGTATATTTTTAATGAGTTATTTTTTACGATAAAACATATTTTCTCTTTGATTTAAGTCAAAAATGAGTGATATTGTAGTAAATATTTTATTACAAAAATTATTCACTAAATTTATAGGATATGTCTAATTCTACTTTTTCTTCTAATACCAACAATACTTCTAAACCGGCTTTAGGGTATCGTTTCAAAGTAACCTTTAATGGTATTGGTAAAAGTGAAGGATATCCATTTCAATCGGTGTCTATGATTTCTGTTTCCAATAAAAGCACATTGATTGCTAATGGTGGTGACAACACCAGAGAATACAAATTGCCAACGACAAATAAATATAAGGATGCAAAACTGGTAAGAGGCTTGATGACTGTTGACAGTGATTTACTTAGTTGGTTTGAAAACCTTGGGGTTAGCTATAGTGGGCGATTGAGTACGAGTGTAGTTGTTATTGAGTTGTTAAATGCCAATGAAAATAATGATTTGGTTACCATTGAAACTTGGTCTCTATATGATTGTTTTCCAACCTCTTTTGTTTTGGGTGAGTTCAATGCGCAAAAAAGTGAAATTGTTATTGAAACCATTACTCTTGCTTACAGTAAGTATGAACGAGATTCTGTTGGTGGCCTTTTAAATTATCATTCATGATAGAAATACAACAATTAATTATAAAAGCAAAGGTCAATAGTGGGGATAGTGAAGAGCAAGATCTTGTTCCAACAATCAAAGCTATAGTCGAAAGCTATGTCAAATCTGCAGGTGTTGTTATGGAATCAGAGAAAAATGAAATTATTGCAGAGTGTTTAAGAGAGGTTTTAGATAAAATTGAATTTAAATCTAGAATATGAGTGATGTTTCAAGATTAAAAATTGTTTCCTACAAAGATACCGAATCTTCTAATAAAATTGGAGAGTTTGTGTTGCAGTTAAACCCTGTTGACATTTCTGTTGTTCGAAGTGTTGATCCTCCAAAAAGCTCCTCGAGTTCTGATGGTAGTCCTTCTTCATCTCAAACGGAAACTTTTCGACCTGCGAAGTTCACCTTTAAATTTACCCTAGACGATACAGGTGCAATTGGATTGGAATTACCAAGTAATACGATAGCAAATTCAATTAATATTTTAGAAACGCTTACCATTATTCCGAATAACGAAACGCATCAAAACCCCTACGTATACTTATATTGGGGCGAAACTTTTCAAGATTCTTACTATGGTCAGGTTACTGCATTAAAATACGATTACAATTTTTTTGATATTTCAGGGAATCCATTGCGAGCATTAATAACCTTAACAATTACGGAGGTAAATGCAATAATGGATAGGAGTTTTCAAAGTCCTGATATAACGAAAATACCAATTATAAAAGATAAAGACAACATCATCAAATTCAGTGAAGATAGCTATGATGATAAAAAATATTACATAAGAATTGCGGAAATAAACAACCTGTCATCACTTAGAAATTTAAAGAAAGGTAGCTCAATTTTTTTACCACCAATTGAAAAATAAGAATGGCACTTACAACAGACAATAAACCGCTCGACAGTCTTTATAAAGCTGTTTCTTATCAAATTAAGATTGATGATGAAACGTTGGATACGTCTTACGAGGTAAATAAAATGCTAACCTTTAAAGAAGTAAATAAGTTAGGTAGAGCAAGAATTTATATCATTGGGGGAGACTATACAAAAAACACTTTTGATGAGAGTGAGAGTAGTATTTTTGATCCTGGGAACGAGATTGAAATAAAATTGGGTTACGACCAAAAATATACTTTGGTTTTTCAAGGCGTCATTCTCAAGCACTCTATTTCTGTTAAAGAGGGTTACCAATCTAATAAAGCACGGAGTCAAGTTGTAATTGAATGCGTTGATAAGGCAGTAATGCTAAAAAATAGCTTTACAAATACGATTTATAAAGAAAAAACTGACAGTCAAATCATCTCAAACTTGGTAAATCAAGTTAGTGGACTTTCATCCACCATAGAAACAACAACTTATGAGCATACTGTTTTACCAAAATACAATGTTGATGATTGGAGCTATATACTCGAAAGAGCTAAGTATAACGGGCTTTTAGTTTTAAATTCTAACAATAAGATTAGTGTCAAAAACCCTACTATATCTGAAGTTTCACCAGCTGTAACTTTATTGAATGGCGCGGGAACTCTTAGTTTTGAAGCACATTTAAATTCTATAAACCAATTCGATTCTATCAATTTGCAAAGTAGAGATTCATTTAATGACGAAGACTTCAGCAAAATAGGATCAGAACCTAAAGAAATTGTTACTAACCTCTTTAATACTGCAAAAAAAGTTAGTGAAAAATCTAGTCCTTCTGAAGTTGAAATTAATCTCCCTCAGGATATGGATACTAATGAATTAAAAGTCATTGCCGATTCTTTGACTAAGATGTCAAGATTGCAGCGAGTTTCTGGGAAGGTCAAGTTCAAAGGTGTTCTAGAAGTTGATTTAGATTCGGTTGTATCACTTAGTGGATTTGGGAACAGGTTTGATGGGAATGTATATGTATCGGGTGTTTCTCATGAAATTCAAAGCGGGAAAATTTTCACTGAAATTGATTTTGGGTTGGCTGAAGATTTTTTTAATTCTAAAACAATATTGGATAAAACCGAAGTAATAAATAAAATATCTGGTTTGCATATTGGAGTGGTATCTCAAATTCACAACGATCCAGAAAATCAGAATAGAATAAAGATATTGATTCCTGCTTTGAATGATCAAACGGATGGAATATGGGCAAAATTATCACATGCCTATACGGGTGACGAAAGTGGTCTGTTTGTGATTCCAGAGGTAGGTTCTCAGGTTGTAATATCCTTTATTGCAGAAGACTCTAGGTATCCTGTGGTGTTAGGTTGTTTTTATACAAACGCAAAAAAACCCTACACAACTGCAGATGAAGACAATAACTTAAAAGGCTTTGTTACTAGTTCAAAAATGAAAATTGAATTTGATGAAGAGCAAAAGCAAATACTGATCAGTACACCAGGAGGAAACAGTATATTATTAAATGAAGAGAACAAAGAAATTATAATAGAAGACGAAAATAACAATCAAATAAAAACATCTGCTTCTGGAATAGAGTTAACAAGTGCAAAGGATATAAAAATATCTGCAGGTGGAAATTTAGAATTATCTGCTAAAAGCAAACTTAGTATTACTTCCACGGCAGATGTAAACATAAAAGGACTCAATATAGCTTTAGCAGCAGACGCTAAGTTTTCTGCTAAAGCTACCGCAAACTTAGAATTAAACTCTTCGGGCGTAGCGGTTTTAAAAGGATCAATAATACAAATAAATTAATTATGCCACCAGCAGCAAGGCTTACCGATTTTCATAGTTGTCCAATGCAGACACCAGCAGTGCCACCTATACCCCATGTTGGAGGGCCAGTATTGCAAGGAGAGCCTACAGTTCTGATTGGCGGTTTACCAGCAGCCACTCAGGGGTCTGTGTGCTTATGTGTTGGACCACCAGACAGTATTTCAAAAGGCTCAGCAACTGTGATGATTGGCGGAAAGGCTGCAGCTAGAATGGGCGATTCTACAGCACATGGAGGCTCAATTGTGTCAGGATTTCCAACTGTAATTATTGGAGGATAAATTATAATATTATGCAAGAAAAATCTTTTTTAGGAATTGGCTGGAGTTTCCCTCCCACATTTAACAAGGAGCGTTCGGATGTTGAAATGACAACCAAAGAAGAAGACATCAAACAAAGTCTTCATATTTATTTCAATACTAAGTTGGGAGAGCGTATTATGCGTCAAGACTTTGGTTGTATCATTCATGAGCATCTGTTTGATCGGTTGGATAAATCGATATTAGACGTCTTAACTTTTGAGTTGAAGCAGAATATTGGGAATATCGAACCTAGGATTATTGTTAATGAGATTTCAATTATGCCAATTGATATTAATGAAGGGAGTGTTGAAATAAACATTAACTATACAGTGATTACCACTAATGTAAGAGATAACATTGTTTTTCCATATTATCTGAATGAAGGAACTAACATTAAAAAAGATTAAGGTTGAAAAACAGCTATCAAGAAATACTCGATCCAAACAATATCCTTTTAGATGATAGGTCAATTTCTGATTCAATTATTTTATTGAAAAAGCTAGCTACAGCATTTTCTTATTACAACCGGAAGAATAAGCTTGATGGGAATTTTTCGCCAATGATTGAGACAGATCAAAGCTTTCTCATTGCGGAGATATCAGAATTTTCAATTGAAGAATTCAATAAAAAAAGATTGAATTTTATTTCAAAATTTGATAATTCTTCTTCTTTGGAACAAAAGCGTAAAATTCTTATCGCTTTCTCAGAGCAAGTCAATCAAATGTTTACCTACGTCAACAATTGGTATAATGCCTCAAGAAAGAATAATTTCTCAAAAGAAGGAAGTACAATAGAGACTGAGCTAGAGCAGGCTATAGAAAGCAATTTGGCTCAAAATTTTAATGATTACATTAATTATTTAGCGTTTTTCAAAGCTGAAAACGTAATTATAAATTCTAGAGATTTAAAAATCGAGGAGTTTGAATCGATAGTTTGGAAACCGAAAGCGAATTATGAATTCGAATCTATTTTCAAGTTTCGTGACCAAGAAGAATTGATCAATAATTCTTTTAAGAAAATGGTTTTGATTTCTTCAGAAGTCTTCGAAATCATCTATGATATTTCGTATAAGACTAAAAAAATACTTCGAGATTCTCTTTATAAGAGTAATGATCACAAAGCACATATAGGATTGCTTTTCTCTTTTTTAGAATTGATGAATCATGTCAAAGAAGATGTAAATGGATTTTCTCAAAAGCATTTAGATTTTTTTTACAAGAATATATTAAAACAAACCGCTTTAGCCACTGAGCCTTTAGTGACTTTTGTTACGATTGATGTAGAAGATAATAGTAATGAAATTGTTCTGGGTAAAAACAATTTGCTTATTGCAGGACAGTATGCAGACGGAGCAGTCGTAAAGTTAGAGTTGGAAGACGATGTAAGACTAAATACAATTAAAATATCTGATTTGCTAACGATATTCATTAGTCGAAATACAATCTTTGATTACAATTCAAAATTCCAATTGATTTCGTCCATATACTACAAGTCAATTGCAAGCACTACGAGTGCTGTAAATGCCTTTAATTCGGACGAGACAACATTCTCTACTATGGGAAGGGATCAAAACTTTTTGACCACCTCCGAAATGACAATGAGTTTAGCAGAGATAGGGTTTTTAATTGCTTCTCCGGTTTTAAAATTGGGTTGTAGTGATAGAAAAATTAAGGTTGATTTAAACTTTTCTGTTGCTTCAATTAATTACTTGTCAGATCTAATCATTGATATAGCCAATACAACTGATCTGAATGAAGATGAAGTTTTTTATAGAGTGTTTTCATCAGCTTTTGAAATTCAATATACTACACTTGATGCATGGCATGAAATTTCGGATTATGAAGTATTAGCCCCTGATGACTGGACTTCCGGGACAATTTCAATTCTCCTTAGTCTAACTAAAATAGACCCTGCATTTGTGAATTTTGATCCTCAAATACATAGTCTAGACATAAACACGGCTCACCCTGTTTTGAGAATTAATATCAATCAAACAAAATTTTACAACACCTATTCTTTTTTAAATACCCTAGAGTTAATTAAGATTGATATTGATGTTGAAGTAGAAAATTTAAAACAGATCAAGATTTATCGCGACGGTCAATTGGTAGATAATAGCTCTGATTTCGACTTATTAGGCCCCCTTGGTAAATATGGCTCCAAAGTTTATATTGGATGTGAGGAGTTATTCAATAAAAAAGCCACATCGTTTGATCTCTCTTGGGATTATACCAATATTCCACCAAAGTGTAAAAGCATCGATGAATTTTATAAAGCATACAAAGAAAATTACTCCAACAATAGTTTTAAATTGAAGTTATCAGCGCTTTCAGATTTTAATTACAGATCCCACGATAGCAAGGATTTCACTATTGACTTATTTAAATCTGACAAAAATTCTGAACTCGAAAATACCAGACAATTACATTTTAAAGACCTAAGCGACCTTAAAATAAACCCTAATTTTAATATTGATGATTCATATCTGACAGAATTTTCAAATGATATTGAAACTGGATTATTAAAAATTGAGCTTATAGCACCAATTGACGGGTTTGGCTTTGATATTTATCCCAAATTATATTCTAAAGAATTAGCAAGCGAATATTCAAGTAAAAAAAGTGACAGTAAGGCAGCAGATAAATTAAATGAACCTTTCGCGCCGACGGTTAATAATATTAAAATCAGTTACAATGCAAGTACATCACTTGTTTTCAATGATTCTGATGCTTATTTAAACGACCCTTTGGAGGGTAATTCATTTTTTCAAACATCTCCTTTTGGGATTCAACAAACGTTCTCTCAAAATGAGATTAGAAATAAAAACTTGTTCTATAACTTCTTTAACGAAGGAGAGCTTATTATTGGCTTAAGTGCTCAGAAAATATTTTCAGGTGTAAATCTTCTTTTTGAAATTAATAAAAGTGAAAACACAAATTACGAATTTAGCCGAAAAATAGAGTGGTATTATTCTTCTTCCGATGGTTGGAAGAAAATGGAAAATGAGCATATTTTATTTGATCAAACGTTTAATTTGATGAAGACAGGAATCATCTCGTTTAGATTTCCAGTTGATTTTTCTAAAAGCGCCAATATTTTAGATCAGGATAAGTACTATATAAAAGCCTGTTCTGCAGATAAAGCAGATCAATTTAGTCTTATTAAATCTATTAAAACTAATGCGAGTAAGGCACGAGAGTTAGTAGTTGATAATTCGACTAACAGAATCGAGAAGTTGAAAGCAAATTCGGTTGAAGGTTTTGAGAAAAAACCGTCAGGAATCCTTTCAGTTAGTCAACCTTTCGATTCATCGACTTTCAAGATAAAAGAAAATAACAATGAGTTTTACCTCCGAGTTAGTCAGCTTTTAAGACATAAAAACCGGCCAGTTACTAAATGGGATATTGAGAATTTTATTCTAAATCGATTTGATTGGCTCTCACACGTTAGCTGTTTTAATTCACTTGATTCCAATCAAAATCCAAGCTTGAAGATCTTGTGTTTAAAAAGAATCGAAGTTTTTCAAAATATTGAAGAAGTTAAACTTAGTATGGCGGAGATTAATGATATAAAGCAGAATCTCGCAAATTTCATTTCTCCATTTTTGAAAATTGAAATAATCAACCCAGTTTTCGAAGACATTTGGATTAAGGCGAAATTGACATTCAGGGATATTTCTATTGGCAAAGGAATTGAAAAACTTAACCATGATCTACTCAATTTTATTTGTGATTGGCGACTGGTTACCAATGGTGATAACCCAGAACTTAAAAATAAGATTAAGAAGTACGATATCATCAAGTTCATAAAAGAAAGAAAGTACATCTCATTTGTAACAGGGATTTCTGTAATTCATTTCAAAGAGCTTGAAGATGGCTCTGTATATGCATTTGACTCTGCTAGTCAGGATAATACAGATGAGTATATCGAGTGTGGTTCACATGGTTCTATTCTAGTTCCTAGAAATAATCACAAAATCACAATACTTTCTAAAGATGAATATCATCCACCTGAGCCGACAAATTTTGATGAATTGGCCATAAATAAATCATTTTTAATTGTCAAAAAACAGGAACAAAAACGGATCAAAAATAATTATGTGGATGAAATAAGCATCGAAAATAAAACGAATATTCAATTTCAATTAAAATTATAAGTCATGGGAATCAAAAATCGAGAGACCTTAAAAAACTATTTTAAAAAGGGAGGATTTGCTACTGAGAAGCAATTTATTGATCTAATTGAGTCATCTATGAATGTTATTGATGATGGAATTACAATTAAACCTAAAACAGGTTTAAAAATCAACCCACTCGGAGAATCTTCTAAATTGATTTCTTTTTTCAAGAAGAACTCACAAAAGGAAGCTGAATTTTCTTTAGACATTGATAATGTTGGTGAAGGTTTATCTTTTCAGGGAGAGAAAGATGTGTCGCTAATTAAAATCAAGAAAGATGGCAATATTGGAATAAACTGTGTTGAGCCTGATTTTCAACTTGAAGTTGACGGTACAATTGGAATGAAAAGCAGGGTAGGAGTCTTCAACAAGGGTTCTGTTCCTGCCGATGGTAAATGGCATTCAATACTCACCAAATTAGACGGGATAAGCGCCTTTGAGATAACTGCTGTAGCTAAAGGGAAAATTAACACAGGGCACTATTGTGTTTCTCATGCTATTGCACTTTCAACCTTTGGTGGAAGAGGATCAAAATCCAAAATCAAAAACACAACGGCGTATTATGGTGGCTATTTTGATAAAATTGTTTACAAGTGGTCTGGAAATTTACACGATTATGGCCTGATGGCTAAGACAAGACGAGACTATGGTGAAAACCCTACGTCCAATAAACCCTATACCATCGATTTTAACATAACCAGCCTTCTAGAAATTTAACACGTGATTGAACCAAAATTCATAAAATCCGGAAAATACGAAACCAAAAGCCAGCGGTACGATGAACTATTGGCAGAGGGTATCGAGTGGATTCAAAAGTTTTCAGGTAATCAATGGACAGATTTTAACTACCATGACCCTGGTATAACATTTTTGGAGCAAATATGTTTTGCAATCACCGATTTGGGGTATAAATCGAACTTCCCCATTGAAGATATTTTATTTATTGGGAAAGATAAATTTGACTTAGAAAACAAAAATTTATTTATTCCCCCACATAAAATTTTCCCAAGTAGTCCATTGACAGCTAGTGATTACAGGAAAATAATAGTTGATCGAGTTAGTAACGTGCAAAATGCTTGGGTTTACTCTGACAAAGATAACCTAAGAAACATTGCGGGACTTTTCAAAGTAAAAGTTCAGTTGGTTGAAAACTTGGATCATAAAGCTTTCCTGAACACACTTAAAGAAGTAGATGATCTATTGATGGCAAACAGATCAATAGGAACAGATTTTATTCAGGCAGAGCCCCTGAAAAAAGATGAAATTAGATTTGAATGTGATATTTTATTAGACTCCTTTGCTGTAGGCGAACAAGTACTTGCAAACATTTATAAAAGAGTAGAGGAGAGTATCAGTAACAAACCAAAATTCATTGATTATAAGGATGTTGAGAATGAAAGAGTAGTCGAAGATCTTTTTACAGGACCATTTACCCAAAAGGGATACTTAGAAAATTTTGAGTTTAATGAGAAAACGAGTGAAATATATATATCAGAAATAAAAGAGATACTGTATAATGTTGATGGAGTTCTTGGGGTTGAAAACTTAACATTTTATAAAAATGGGATTAAAATTTTCGATGATTACATTCCCTTTGACAACGATTCATATCCAAGTCTTAAAAAATTAGACAACGACTTTTTTGACGAATCTAATAAAGAAATAAATTTTTATAGAAATGAATCGTTCTATAAGATCGATCAAGTCATATTCCAACAAATTTATGATTCATTAATCATAGAAAGGTCAAAAGTATATGATCAAAAACTTACAAATGACCTAAACCTTGTTGAGGGTCGCTTTAAGAAGGAGGAATTTGAAAAATACTATTCCATAATGAGAGAGTTACCTGCTCTTTATGGATTACGAGAAGATGAGCTCCCATCAAAGTCACCTAATCTTCGAAAAGCACAAGTAAATCAGTTGCGCTCTTACTTGCTCTTATTTGATCAGCTAATGGCGAATCATGTCAGTCAATTATCTAATATTAGAGAACTTTTTTCTGTGGATTTAAAATCTAATAAAACCATTTTTGGTCAAATACCAACTGATGTACCCAACCTCACGAAGGTAATTGGAGTAGACCTTCCAGGATACCAAAGCAAATTGGAGAATGCTCTTGAATCTAAGAATGATTTTTTTAAACGAAAAAACAAGGTTCTTGATCACATGCTGGCTCGATTTGGAGAAACTTTTGACACCTTTTTATTAGAAAAAATTCACAAACTTCAATACGATACTCTTTCAGAAAATGAAATTAAACGTTTTGGGCTTTCTGCTAAGATTAATTTTGCAAAGAGCATTGTTGATTTAGGGCAGAAAAGAAGCTTGAGTTCAGATTACACAAAAGATTACATTAACGATAAAAACATATCTGGACTAGAAAATCGATTGAAACTTAAACTGGGAATTAGTAAAAACATTTCAGACTCTACGATTAAACCATTTTCTTCCGGCTCAACGCTAGGAGAAACGGAGTATAACTGGAGAAAAAAAACAATTAAAATTGATGATGGGCCTTCACTAGAAGTGTATTCACTCGTTAAGAAGGCATATGAAGATAAAAAGATCCACTTTTTTCTAAATTCCACCAAATCATTTAAACTTCTTTTTCTCAATGGAATTAAGAGAAAGAGCTATACTATTGTTAAAGTCAATAATATATATTCTGTTTTGTTCAATGGAATTGACAGTTTCCAACCTGCTGTGATTTTTCAATCTTTCGATTTTGAAGAGTGCAATGAAAATATTTTGAAAACAATTGAAAAACTTAACGCCTACAACATTGATACTGAAGGCTTTTTAATGATTGAAAATGTTTTATTACGCCCAGTAGCCAGCAACCAATACACCTTATTCATTAAAAACGAAGACCAAGTACAAAGCTTCGAAAGTTATTTTACTGCAGATTTAGATCATTTAAGGGATCTTAAAAAAGATTTTTCAATCATTGCGGTAGATAAGAAAAATTATAATGTTGTTAAAAAATTGAATAGTAAGAATTATGAAATTATAATTTATGACTTACTAAACAAGCCTTTATTTAGAAGTTGTGTTTCATACAAAAATGAAGCTGATGCTAAATCCGAAATCCCAATGATTATTCAATCATTTAATGTGATCATTGGCGCAAATCAATTGGATGAGTTTTGTGAAATGATTGTAGTCAATGACTTGACAAGCAGTTTCCCCGACGATTTTAATTACTCCAATCACATAAATTTTATTTTCCCAGAATGGCCACTTCGTTTTCAAAATAAAGAGTTTAAAAAACACATTAATCAAATAGTTGAGGAATACATTCCTGCCAATTTAACGTTTGATACTTTTTATTTGAATATTGATAAGATGAATAATTTTGAGCAAACCCATGGTAAATGGATTAAACATAAAAAACTAAATAAATACGATCAATTGGATTCAAAATCACTTCAAATAATTCAATTGCTTCAGAACTACAAAAAAAATGAAGGATAATGATATTTTAATTCGACAAGTTATTTTTGATTTAGAAATTGAATCTGAAGAATCTTTTCAATCGTATGCTGATATCATTAATAATTTTACAAGAAATAATATTTTAAATATTTTATCTGAATTAGAACGTGATGAATCGTTTTCAAATATTGACATCCACATTGACGAATTGATAATTGATTTGGATTCAATTGATATTGTAGGTTTTGAGAATTTAGAAGCACACATTAAATCTAAGATACTTGATAATCTCAGAAAATATTCTTCAATACAGAAACTTCAAAACGATCCGCAAACTGCTAAATTCACAATTGAACAGCTTTTAAAATTCTTCTCTGAATATGGTTTTTTGCCTTGGAGCTTCAATAACAAAGAAAAAGTTAACACTCTTTTTAGTACTACTATTAGTAAATCATCTCAGCTAAAGTTACTCCATATGCTTTTGTTGAAGGATCAAATTTCATTCAATCGAATAGTTGAAATTTTAAGCCCAAAAAATACAATTTTGCTATTCAAATTAATTTTGAAAAATGACTATAAGTTGTATGAACAAGTAGTTAAGCTCAACCAAAATATAATATCACAAGCTGATTTGGCAGCATCGATTCAAAGCAGTAATCAAGTTCAATTTCACATCCTAGGTCTTTTCAATAGATATACTAACCAGAACGAAAAGATTTTAAGCGAAAGCGTGACTTACTTACAGAAAAAACATGCTATACAGTTCAATGAGGTTATTAAACACAAAGATTATCAGGGTATAAACCTTTCAGTAGAACCTGATTTCAAGGGTATTCAAGTGAGCAACTTGATTAAAATTTTCGTAGATATTGAACGAAAAAAAATGCTTGAAACCCTTTTTTCAAAAGTAAACCAAAATAAAAAGCAGGTTAATATTATTCCGCTTTCTGATAAGAAAACTGATTTTGGAATTGCTTTGGAACAAATTATTCAGGCTTATCAAAATAAGCACCAGTATACTACACAAGAGGTGGTATTCAAATTAATTTTATTTTTAAAACAAAAAAATAAATTATTAAAATTTGAATCATTATCATTATCTCTATTGGGTATTGAGTTGATTAAGAATTCCTATTTTAAAGGAATACTCAATGCAGATGTTTTTTTTGACATCATCAATACTTTAGGGAAAGCTATACCGTGGAATTATATTGATGTTATTGATAATGTTCAAATCCTACTCTCCGTTCAAAAACAAGCTCAATACAGCGATTTGATCAAGTTTACTACTTTTGAATACATACAGCAACAAAAGACGAGTAGCAGCGAATTAGATTTTTTCAAGACACTTGTAAAGGCACTTATCAGAAATGATTCTAGTGCGCTACCAATTAATTCTAAATTACTAGAATCGAAGGGTATAGCAAAATTATATTCTTATGTAAACCAACCGGAACAAGCTGAAAAATTTAGTGCTTTCAGAAATAGAGTCAAACGAAGCATTGACGACTTGTTCGATTTTGACTTGCAAACAATTAATGATAATCAGCGTGTGTCCTATCATAAGCAAGTAAGCACCTTAGTAAGTACGTTATTCATGCAACAGATTCATGCGCTCTCATTAACTGAAAAAACAAGCCTTATAAAGCAAGTTTTACAAATTATTGTGCCGTTTTCTAAAAACAAAAGACTTGATTTCACTGCAAGAGAAACAGATTTTGTTAAAAGCAAAATGTTGCGGTTAGTGGATTTATTTATTGATCATCAGGAGTATTCTTTGACTGTTTCAGATAAGAATGCTCAAAAAAAAATATCATTGCAGTTTTTGGAAAAGCTTTTAAATAATGATAAAACTTCCAAATCAAAAGGTGGAGCTGAAATAATAAAAAAGGAAACTGTAAAAATCTTTAAAAATTTATTTTCAAAATTAACTGATGCAAAACTAAGCACTAAAGAAAAGGTTCTTGAAGCAGATTCTGATATAGAATCTAATGAGATAGATGAATCAAATACCAATAAAGCTAAAGTAGATCAGAACATTGGCGATTTACTCGATTTTCATTTACAATCAATTGATGAAGGGGAAAGGGAATCCAACAAAAAACAAGTAAACACCTTTATTAGCAGTTTATTTAAACAACAAATCAACACGTTGTCATCTGCCGAAAAAACAACGATTATAAAAAAAATTTCGAAAATTATTTTACAATATTCCGATAATCAAACTCAAGGTGTAACAGCTGCAGAAAAGGGTTTTATATTAAAGAAAGTCTCGAAGTTAGTGGAGTTATTTCTTGAGCAGCAGGCACAATCAATTTCGATTTTAGAAAAGAATACTTTAAAAAAAAATATACTTCAATTTCTGAAACAACTTCTTGACAATGATATAAGTTCAAAATCAAAAGTTGGATCACAATACATAAAGAAACAAACAGTAATAATCTTAGAAAATTTATTTTCTGAACTTGCTAAATATAAAACCATTTCAGAGAAGAAAGTAACTCAAGATAAATTAATTCGAAAAAAAGAGTTTGATCTCGACGCAAAATATTTTGACTATATTTTGAATTTAAGCAATGAAATTGGCTTGGACAGTGACGTTGAAGAATCAAAAAACCAGACTATTTATATTAGTTTGGATGCTATACTAAAGAGCTCAAAAAACTTATTTGATTTTCTTAAAACCTATGAGGTTGAGAATGAACTCATAGATTACTTCTCAAGTATCACTCTAAAAAGTGACATCAATGAGAAGTTCATACAACTAGTTGAGAAGAAATTTGAGTTTTGGATTGAATTAGAAAATAAACTAATTACGATTCAAAATAGTATTCACTTTTCTGATTTAGACATTTCTAAATTCAAAAAAGTTTTACGTTATTTTCTAATTAAAACTCTTGGATCTGTAGATTCTTCTCGGGATTTAATTTTAGGCGAATTCACATATGATTTTTTGCAATTTTTGAAACTTGACTCTAATATTCAATTGAGTAAAATCAAAAACTTTGGAGACATTAAATTCTCAGAAGATATTTTAGAAGGTTTTGATACAGTGGTCGATGTTAATCAATTTAGCTTGTTACCAGAGAATAAAAGAACTTGGCTGTATTTTAGAGATCTCTATTACTTTTATTTAAAAACAAATACAATTCCAGATTGGGGTAATCTTGAATTGATTGATCCTGAAGAAGTAATCAATTTCATCTCTCTTCTAATTAAGAAAAATGATCAGGCTTTTTTGATTAAATTATTTTCTGATGACGCGATCGTCAAAAACGTTTTTAAATTGCTTGACGATGAATCTGACTCCCTTTTATATGAATTACTTTGCGTTTTGAAACCAGAGAATCAGAAACTCAAGCTAACGATTATCATAAAGAAATTTATTGATTCAATTGCTTACCAAATGAAACGTTCTCCTTTTTATGTATTGGAGCGTGTTTTCTTTTTGAAGCTTTGGAAGTCAAATAGTGTTGTTTTTGTAAATGAACAACTTCATGAAGTTGTTAACTCAGATGAATTTGTTCATGGATTTAAAATTTCAAGCAAAAAGCGAACAAAATCTGAAATAGAAAAGCTGCTGCAGTATTATGTGGACAGTAAAAGCCTTCCAATAGCCCTTAAAGTTGATCAAACCAATATTCATCAGTCAATGATTGCTTATTTGCTTTCTAATCCAAATACTGCTATTTCATATATCGAGCAAGTAATTTATGATTTGAAACTTGGAAACCCATTTACAGATGTTTTTACAGTTACTGTTTTACAGGAGTCATTGCTTTATTATTTTAGTCAATATCCAAAAGAATTCAGCTATTTGAAAGCCTTTTTTAAAGAATTGGAAAAGGAACAGAAGAAGGAGTCGTCTTTTGATGTATTGAACACGTTGTTTTCATTTTTTGTAATTCTAAAAAACGAAATAGCATACTTTCCAGTTGTTCTTTTAGAGCTTATTGAGGATCAGTTTACAAATAAGTCAAAGCTATACGGAAGCATAATGCGTATAATAAAACAAGATAAAGGTGATCAGGCTTTTGACCGATTAGAATACGATTTTTTAACTTTAAAACAAAAAAGTAGCCTGAATAGCCTGAAGCATTTCATTGAATTTGGCTCCACTAGAGTAGAGGATTTTAATTATAGTATTGGTGATTATAAATTGATTTTGAAAAATCAAAGCCTACTTTCTATCAAGAAATATGCACACAACTGGACCAAGAATGAACAAAAATTAAACCGATTACTTAGTTTATATACAACCACAAATGAAAAGGAAAGTTTACTCGATCTGATGCACATAAAAATCAAAGGCCTTCTAAATGAATTGTTTAATATTTTTATAACATCAAATTTACCGAAAACGGACTTGTATACCCAACAGTTTCCATCACAAGATCAAGTAAAACTGATCTTGACGATTTGGGGAAAAAGAAACTTTAAAATTGATAATCCATATGAATTCCTTCTGGAGGTTATCAGAAGTTTTTTAACTACCAATAGAATACCCGAAGAGGTATTGATTGCTTATTTTTCTGAAGTTAATTGGAATGAAATAAAGTTGCTTTCTAAAAGTAAGCTAATGCGTGTATTTAAAAAACCAATTCCAAAATTAGTAAAACCAAAAATTGAAATATCAAACGTAAGTAAATTAAATGAAGAACTTAAGAGCGGGATTTCAATTCATAACGCAGGCCTAGTAATTGCTTGGCCTTTTTTAAATACTCTTTTTTCAAAAATGGGGCTTACAGAAAATCAACAATTCAAAGATGATCTATCTGTACAAAAGGCCATTATTGCTACACAGTATTTAGTAGATGATTCTCAAGAGTACGATGAATCTAAACTAATTTTAAATAAAATACTCTGTGGAGTCGATATAGATTTTTATGTTGATACTTCGATCAAACTTGTTGATGTTGAAATCGCAGTATGTAATATGGCTTTAAAAACAATAATTCAGCAATGGGATAAAATGAAAAGTGTAGATGCATTGCGGGACTATTTTTTAAAAAGAGAAGGTGTACTTAAAATAAACGACAGCGGTTATGAGCTTTACATTGAGAAGCAAACAACGGATATACTTCTTCGTTATTTGCCTTGGAATTTATCAATTATAAAATCTAGTATAATGAAGTTGAAATTAATTATTGATTGGAAATACATCTAAATAATGGATCAAAAAAACACAACTATTTCACGAAATTCAATTACTTATTCAGAAGAATTGAAATGGCTAGTTTCGATTGTAAATACTCGATTAGAAAAGCATTTTTCAAACGAATCATTTGTAATTGACAGTATTGAAGCACCAATTTATGCTAAAAATGATAGCGTATATGCCGATTGGGTTTTAAAACATAAGCTGAATACATTCGAAAGATTAATCGTCATATCCTCCTTGTCTTGCATTTTTTCTTCTCATGTTTTTGATAAATTTCTTATTAAAAATAAAGGCCTTGATAAAAGGTTTACAGAATTTGGTGGAAAAATAGACGATAAAAATTCTAGGTTTATACCTACGCTAGAAACCATTGCTTTTCTTTGCTATGGTGACGAAATTGAGGCAAGGTTTAATGTTCAATCTATTTTCAATGAAGACCATATTTTCAATAAGAATGGTTTTATAAACTACAGTAACAAAATTGAAAATGATTCGTCGTTATCCAGAGTTATTACACTTTCGGATGAATTAATTCAGCTACTCACTTTAGGTGTTGTTTTTAAGCCAGACTTTAGTAATGATTTTCCAGCAAAGCTTATCAAAACAGGCATGGAATGGGAAGAATTAGTTTTGAGTCCAGTAATTCATGATGAAATCGAAAACATCAACGCTTGGATGGCTCATAAAGATGAAATTACGGATAATATACAGCTGAATAAAAAATTCAATAAAGGATATAAGTGTCTCTTCTATGGACCTCCTGGAACTGGTAAGACACTCAGTTCGGTGTTAATTGGTAAACGTAACAACAAGGATGTTTATAGAGTAGATTTATCTCAGGTGGTTTCTAAGTACGTTGGAGAAACTGAAAAGAACTTGGCTAAAATTTTTAACATGGCCGAAAACAAAGACTGGATCTTATTTTTTGATGAGGCGGAATCGTTATTTTCAAAAAGGACATCTGTAAGTGATTCTAAAGATAAATTTGCTAACCAACAAACTGCATATCTCTTACAACGAGTAGAGGAATACACTGGTCTAATTATATTGGCAACTAATCTAAAACCAAACATAGATAGTGCGTTTTCTAGAAGAATTCAAACTATTGTAAATTTCACTATCCCAGAGTCTAGAGAAAGAAAAGTTCTCTGGACTAATTCTTTGTTTGGAATTTCTGATATCAAGAAGACGAGTATTGAGAAATTTGCAAAAGAATATAAAATGAGTGGTGGTGATATTAAGAACGTTATACAATATGCTTGGCTTTTATCTAAGCGAAATCAATCATCGATTACGGAAAAAGAAATTATTCAAGGGATTAGGAGAGAATTAATTAAGGATGGAAAGTCTCTTGATTCTATTCTGTAATTTCTTATATTAGACATTAAGTTTATTTACTATATTTTGAAAGAAGACGAGTCAAGCCAAGATTGTTTACCGAAAAGCCCAGATATTTCTAAAGAAATAACGGGGAATACAGTTACGATTAGTGGTGAAGTGTTAGACGGGTCATTGTCTGCCGTTGTTGCGGGAATTGAAGGACAAGATAATTCCTTCAAGATTGAAGCTACTGTCGTAAGAAATGGTGATGGCTTTCTTGTTTCTGGTGTTGGTAATTATTTGAATGGTCCCTTGGAAGGAGAGCTGAATGGATCAATTGAAACTGATGGAAGTTTCATGCCCGACCCTTCTAGTCTTATTGTTGGTGGCTCTGTTAAGGTTTCAAAAGAAATATCAGGCATCCTAATAAACTTAAGTGGAGTAGTAGAACAGGGTTCATTAAAGAGTTTATCGGGAACGATCCAAGGTCCCAACGGTACCTTTATCATCAATGCCTCTGTAGTTGACAATGGCGACACCTACACCATAACAGGAGGAGGCGCCTTTGCCGCAGGACCAGTTCAAGGTAATCTAACGGCTGAGATCTTAGCTGACAAATCCTTTTCCATAGACCCCTCCACCCTAAACATCAGTGGAGACGCACGTGTAAACACGGAGTTGATGGGTATCAAGATCGACATGACGGGAGTTGTGGAGAATGGTTCCTTGGCCAGCCTTACTGGAGTAATAACAGGTCCTGATGATTTTTTCACCATTAATGCCTCTGTAGTTGATAATGGTGGATCATACACAATACAAGGAGGAGGAGTATTTACTGCTGGTCCAATTGAAGGAAACGTACAAGCGGAGATATTAACAGATGAAAGTTTTACTCCTGATATAGCTTCACTAAACCTTTCAGGGAATGCGCAAGTAAATACTGAAATAGCTGGGAATATAATTGACATGGCTGGTACCATGGAAAACGGTTCTCTTAAAAGCTTAGAAGGAGCCATCACGGGGCCTAATAATCTATATTCACTTACTGCGTCGGTAATAGATAACGGAGATACTTACACAATTGCTGGTTCAGGCGAGTTTACGGCTGGCCCAATAGTAGGAACTATAGCAGGAGAAATTCAAACGGATAAAAACTTTAATCCAGATTTTAACTCTGTACAAATTGGAGGAGAAGCATCTGTAGACACTGATATTGCCGGAAATAAAATAGTCATGGATGGGACCATGGAAAATGGTTCTTTACAAAGCTTGATAGGGACAATTGAAGGTCCAAATGGTTTATACTTATTAGCTGTTTCTGTAGTTGATAACGGAGATGGATACACTATAACGGGTGGGGGTGCTTTTTCAATGGGACCTGTAGAAGGTCAAGTTACTGGAGAAATTCAAACAGACGCCAATTTTAATCCAAACTTTGATACTTTAAATGTTGGTGGTGAAGCTACTGTAGATACAGAAATTGCAGGACATCATATATCAATGACGGGTGTAATGGTCAATGGATCTCTAGCAAGTTTAATAGGTACAATAGAAGGGCCCAATAATTTATACGTAATCAATGCTTCGGTAATTGATAATGGAGGGGGTTATACATTATCAGGAGAAGGTTCTTTTTCAAATGGACCAATAGAAGGTTCTGTAAATGGGACAATCAATACAGACCCAAATTTTGCACCTGACTTTTCCAGTCTAAGTATGGGTGGTGAAGCAACTATTGAAACAGAAGTTGCAGGTAATAAAGTAGACGTTTCTGCTACTGTTAATAACGGGTTTTTAGAAAACATATCTGGAACTATTGAAGGGCCTGGTGGACTTTATAATATAAGTGCGAGGGGAGTTCGAGAGGGAGAAGACGGTTATGACATGGAGGCTGCAGGAGCCTTTACTTTTTTCGATGAACATTTTGCCTTTGAGCCACCTGCTATCTTAATGCCTGCTGGAATTCCAGGTGTTTTTATTGAGGTAAGTAGCGAAATTGGGTTTGGAGCGAAAGCTTCAGCAGATATGGTTACTGGCTTTAAGACAGACTCACATTTTATTCCCGATTTCTCAACATTTGAGATTCGTTCAGCTACAGTAATTGGTCATGGAGATGTTTCGGTAAGTGTTTTTGGAGGTATAAGCGTTGGATTACCTTTTGCAAAAGTATCAGCTGGTATTAAAGCAGAGCTTAAAGGTGTTATAGATGCTATGTTAACCCTAACAGCAGATTCAAAAGGAATAAAAGTTAGTGGATCTCTTTATGCTGCGCTTATTGGTGCTTTATATGCTGCTGTAAAAATGAAATTTTTATTCTTTAAAAAAGAATTTGATTTTTTAATTGTAGAAGGAAAAGTTGCTTCTCTAGAAAAAGAATTTGGGCCTACAGATTTCACTATTGGCAATATTTTAGAAGGTTTTATGTTTGGAATTAATGATATTTCAATTCCAGGAAAAGACATGAAAGCAAAACCACCCGAATTGGATGAATCCTCTCAAGATTCTGATCAAGTATTAGAGGATGCTAAATCTGAGGATGAAGATGCTAAGTCAGAAGACGATGAATCAAAAAAGGATTCTGATGTTGCTGAGGATTGTTGTGATGAATGTGATGATAAACCAAAAGAAGAAGAAAAAGAAAAAGAAGAACCTCCTAAAGGTAAAAGAGCGTCAATCACTCAGGGTAAATTTACTGACTCCAGCACAGCTGCAGCTGCCCCAATTCAAACAAAAAGTGATGCAGGGCAGTTGCCATCAGGTTTAAAGTCAGGGGTTGAACAACTTTCTGGGCAGAATATGTCGGACGTTAACGTTCATAAAAATTCTGATAAACCCGCTCAGCTGAATGCACACGCCTATGCTCAAGGATCTGATATTCATTTAGGACCCGGTCAGGAAAAACACCTTCCACACGAAGCATGGCATGTTGCACAACAAAAGCAAGGTAGAGTAGAGCCTACCAAACAATTAAAAAGTAAAATACTAATTAATGACGACAAGGGCTTAGAGCATGAAGCTGACGTAATGGGTCAAAAAGCGTTAGAAGTTGGGCAGAATTCTGCGCTTGAAAAAGATCAAGATAGCGGCATTTCTCAATCTAAAACAGATGATCATTCTGGTGTAGGAAGTATTCAGAAAGTAGCAGATCAAAGCGAAAATGTATCGCAACTCATGAAGCTTGATACTTTAGCAAATAAAAGGGATAAAGATGGTTTACATCAATTACAAATGAAAGCGAATAACTCGAGTGGTGGCATGGATTCTCTTCAGGCTCATGGACTCAGTAACGAAGAAGTTGATTATAGTCAGCCACAACAAGAAGCAACTCAAAGCGGCATGGAAAATCAAGATGAAATGAGTTTTGAAACAAATGAAATTTAATTATGTATAGGTTTTCAACAGGTTTAAAATATTCTGGATCTACTGAAAAATCGAGGTCCTACTTGATTCTACAATCAAGCGAAACAGGGGTTGAAAATTTGAATTCGGACAGCTGGAAATATGCTGGAGAAAAACCATCTGGGACTCGGATTTATGAAAGTAAGTTTTATGGTCAACTGAACATATTTAAAAAGCCGCTAGATGATAAACTTGCAGATACGATATTCAATGCACTTAATGTAATTTCTATAAATGAATTGCATCCAGCGTTATCTAAAGGTTTTAAAAATGAGCCCAAAAGATTGTTCCCAGAGATTGATGAACCTAGTAATAGTAAATTCAGCAATTTCATTGATTTCCTCAATCTTGAATTTGATTTAGAAAAAAACAGTTTGAACGACTTAAAACGTCTGCCTTATTCGGATGATATTGGTCCCTATATGCTCGGTTTTATAGGAGATAGACCTTTTTTAGTTCCCGAAATACCCAATATGTATTTAGCTCCTTCAAATTGGAGGTTAGTTACATGGTACATCAATAATTATTTTTCAGGACCGTATCCGAACGATAAGGAGAACAAAGACTTAGAGCGTTTTCATTGGAATAAACTAACATTAGACCTTTCCTTTCAGACAAAATATTATGAAGGTATTGCATATTTTTTAATCGCCAAATTCATCCTTATTTATGAGGCATTTAGCAATAATCGTAGTTGTACATCACTAAACCTATTTATCGATTTAATTAAAACCGAGGGTATGCGTCCTTGGAAGAAATTATTTTAAAATTCTATTATGGCAAAATTTAAAGAAAAACAGAAAAAAGAAAAGTCTCAAGAAATTGATGAGATGAAAAGCGAAAATCAAGAGCTCGAATTAGAAGGCGAAAAAGAAGATGAGATAACTGCATTGCAAAAAAAAGCGGATGATTCTGAAGGAGTCAAAGATATAGAAAAGGCAGAGAAAGAGGCAAATAAGGAAGAAGGAGAGAAAAAATCAGTAGAAGCAAAGAAAGAAGAGGAAGAAAAGAAAGAAAAAGTTGAGAAAAAGAAAAAATAAATAAACATAAATTATGAGAGCAAAACTTCATTTCTATTTAACAGATAAAAACAATAAGTACGCAAGAATGATCGATGGGTTTATTTATTTGATCATACTCATCACTGTTTTTGACCATGGTTTGCAGACGATGGAATCGATGGAAAAATATCATGTCATATTGGATGATTGGGAACTAGTTCCAATTGTTTTGTTTTCAATAGAATATATTTTACGCGTCTATGCCGCTCCCAACCGATTGAAATATATATTTAGTTTTTGGGGAATTTTAGACAGTGTTGCTCTAATTCCCTATTATTTTGGACTTCCAGCAGATTTAAGAGAAATACGAGTCTTAAGGTTCATTTCAATATTTAAATATGACCCTGCAATTGTGAATATTCGGAAAGCATTTAACGACATTAAAAAGGAATTGATAATTTTCAGTATACTAACAGTATTTCTTTTATATGTAGCTGCTGTTGGTATTTATCATTTTGAGAATCCTGCACAACCAGAAAATTTCGCTGATATTTTCCATTCAATGTGGTGGGCAGTTGCTACACTAACCACAGTTGGTTATGGTGATATTTATCCTATAACAGCATTGGGTAAAATAATGGGCGGAATTATTGCCATATTAGGCGTTGGATTGTTTGCGCTGCCAGCAGGTATTATTGCCTCTGGTTTTGTGGAAGAACTGGATAATGATAAAAAAAATAAGGAACTAAGTCTACAAGAAGGGATCCTAAAAGAGGCTTTTAAAGTAGAGTATTATATGCCAGTTCATGAAAAGAAGAAAAAACTCCAAATGGAACATGTTTTAAGAAAGTGGATGAGTATGAATGATATTAAATATAAATTGGGTTTGTCTGAACAAACGGTTTTTGATATCGTAAATTTCTCCAATCATTTTCGTCTTATCAATACCAAAATTAAGGATGTTTCTCAAGCAGGTTTAGAATATTTGGATTGCAATAGAAATTATGGTCAATTTGTTAATAGAAATTCGAATATAACAGTGGTGAATATGTATGCCGCAATACAGCCTTTTTTTGGTCATTTTACCAAGGCTTTGGCTGATAAGCTGAAGGCTAATTATATTGTGAATGAAAGCTATAGTAAACTATCATTTAAAAAAGAAAAGCAATTAGATCTTGTTCATAATGATGTCTATTTATCAAATGACTTTTTAAATAGTGCAATTGGCGAAGTTAAAGAAGATGTGATAACCAGTTTAAATGAAAAAGACCTTTGTATCTTTATAGTAAATGCCGCGAGTAATAATGAAGATTTACTTCATTTTAATATAGGCGGAACCCTAGGAGATGATAGTTTTAATAGTGGTACTTTATTTAAAGATAAGCCATTACTTAATAAACTATTTAAAAACGCTACAACAATGGCTGAACAATATGATTTAAAAGTTCTTCAACATCAAAAAAACGGCAAACCAGAATCTAATCACTTGGCTTGGTATATACAAAATAAGACTAATTGTAATTTGCTCTTACTTCACGTAAACGTTGGTGTTTTAAAGAAAAAGGGTACAGCGTATTACAAGTACATAGAAGATATTGCTAATTGTTTTATTGATAATTAACTTTAGTACTTATGTAAACCTTATTTTTTTAATAAAACTTGCATCTAGAAATAGTCGTTTTCAATAGATTGTACAACAATATTGATAAAATTATGATCGAAGCCAGATGTCGTAATAGTAGCATCTTTCCCATAACCATGTATTCTATATATTGGAGCTTTTGTTATGTAATAACCCCGTTTATCAACAAATTGTCTTAAATGAGTTTTGAAAAATGACTGTGTAGGACGTTTTGGTAATTTTACGGTTTGAATTTTAAATGTCAATGCTGATTTTTTTAATCTTTTGTCATCTGAATAAATCATATTTCTTAATATTTCAGTAGTGGCAACAATAAGATTTGAATCTGGGCTGATGGTCCTGTCTCCTGTGAGCAATCCAGTATCAATGTTCAAATTTGTGAAATCATTATATTTTTGATTCGATAATTATTATTAATTTTGGACTTTGGAGAATTTTGGTATTTCATTAATTCTTCTTGTTGTTTTTCAATATTTAATGGAAATTCATATATATTATTTTGAATATCTTTATAATTAATATATAATCTGTAATTTTTACCTTCATATTTATATTTTATTAATATACATGATTCATCATTTAATTCACATTTATTATTTTCAAATATTTC